>Ga0209409_1001666_pt1 | contig 18368 bp, 25 predicted proteins | sample AD_JPNMR1_MetaG_FD_184424 | JGI IMG/M metagenome (GOLD analysis project Ga0209409, IMG submission 184424) | Active sludge microbial communities of municipal wastewater-treating anaerobic digesters from Japan - AD_JPNMR1_MetaG (SPAdes) (version 2) | ecosystem: Engineered > Bioreactor > Anaerobic...
CATCAAACCCCTTAATCCAGTCGTGTCTTTCCCTACTTCTATCTAAAACCTTAAATAAATACCCAGCCCTTTCTGGGTCAAATGCTGGATCTGAGAGATAAAGTTTGGTTATAGCTGGTGTGAATTCTGCTTTAGTTCCTGTTGGGTCAAGTTGGTTTAGTTCTCTTATCTTTTGTTCTGCTTCTTGTTCATTAGTTTCTATGCCTTTTTTCATCATAGTATTTAGATACAATTGTATCAATGAAGGAATACGGCTTTCTAAATCTGCTTCTATTATTCTTGAAGATAAAAAAACTTGTTCACTTAAAATAGTATCAACTAAACTTCCTAATTTATCTGACAAGTTTCTCAACCTTCCCATTTTTAATTTCTTCTTTTTTTACAGAAATTTTAATTTCCATACGCCAAACATCACCTTTCTGAACAAAAAAAACTACCTCACCATATTGGACTTGTTCTAACAATTCCATATTTTCTCGTGCTAGTTCAGCTATTTGTGCTGCTATTTTTGCCATCTTCTTTCTTTCTTTCTAAACCGCAAAGAGAACATTTGTATATGTTTGGCGAGTTTAACATTCCACAACCTGGACAAAACCAAAATAATTTTTCAACTTCTTTTGTATCTAAAATCTTTTTAATCTTTCCTGTCCCTGTTTTTATCATTGCCATTTATCACCTCTTTATTATTATTTTCATCTATATTTTTTACTAAAACACCTTCACGATTACAATTTGGGCAAGCTTTACCATAAACTACCTGCCATCTTATATTACAAAAACCACATTCAAAATACTCCTTTTCTTCTCTCTTTACATATACTACTTTATTTGCAGTCTCCTGACCTTCTAATCGTACTTCACTTGTTATTGAACACCAAGGACATTTTGTTTCACTTGGTTTATATTCATCAACCTCAAAGACTTCCCCACAAGCTCTACATACACATCTCACCTTCTTTACTTCTTTTGCCTTTTCATTAGACATTTTCACCTCCTATTTTTTTTACAAAACACCTTTCAAAATATTCATTACTTTTCTCAACCGTTTTGGTTTACTAGCTAAAACGCCTCTATATTCTATCAATATTTTTTTTACATCTGGTGATAAATATGGTATTAAATCTTTAGGACTGCGTGAGTAAGATATTTTATCTGCCATCTCTTTTGTAAATCCCTTATTCCATTTTCCCTCCGAACCCGTTAAAAGTGTTCCACTGTAATGCATCCAATTTATAATTCTATCTAAGTTTTCAAAGGTCGGGGATTGCTTAAAACGTATAAGTAAATCACACAATTGAGCAAATCTTTCGCCTCCAGCATCATAAACTATCCAAAATATAGTGTCTATAGGTGTTTTAGAAAATTCTTTCTTTATTTCTGCATCAGATGCATTATCTAACCAATCATTTATCATTTTTTGTTTTAATTCAATTATTAATTCATTAGTCTCATAAAATTGCTCTTCATTACAATTTAATTCTTCTTGGAGCTCGCTTGCTAACCAGTCTGGCTCTCCTTCATACATATAAAACTCATACAACTTATCTTTCATTTCTTCTATTGTATATGTTGGATTTGCGGTTATTTCAAAATATCTTTTCAAGGTGTTATAATCTTTCTTTTTAATAGCTTCAAACCAATCTTCATTAGATGGATACTCGCCATCATCAATTTCTGGACCGCTATAATACTCTTTTACTTCATGCGTTATTTGTTGTAATACCAATTCTTCTACAATCCTTCCCATTTTTTCTAACTTTTCTTTTAATAGCATCTCCACTCTCTTATCTTTCACAATATTATTCAAATATCCTAAAACATAAGTATCAGCCAAAAGAGTATCATAATTTGTAACAGCCAATATCTTATTGTTTGAAAAAACATTTTTACTCATATTTATCCCCCATCAAAATCCTGTTGGTAACCCCTTTTCTTCATGTGCCTCTGGTGGTACTGCTCTACTTTCTTCTTCTACAAGTTCAGGCAATTCCTCACCTGGTCCCACCTCCTCACCTAAACTTTCTCCAAGTTCTTCACCAATTGGTGAATATTCAGGTGGCATCTCTGGTAACAAAGGACCACTCACGCCACCAGGACCACTAGAACCACCTGGGGAAACACCACGTTCTCTTTCTGCCAACCATTTATGCCACTCTTCCAATTTTGTCATAACCTCTTCTTTTGTAAAATCTAACAAATTATAAATATAATCAGGTGGTAACAAATCTTTATCAACGAGAGATAATATAAATTGTAACTTTGACAAATCATCTCTTAAACTACCTTTTGTCCATTTTATATCTGGTAACCACAAATCCTCCATTGGATGGTCAAATCTTATTTTATATCTAATTTCTGTTTGTGTTCTCTTAACTATTCCGTTTAATTTACAAATTGTTCCGAATACAAACTTTTTCAAAAATTCTTCCACTCTACTTCTCAAAGTCAGATATCTTTGTATCATTACATCTAGAGCCACAGAAGTAGAAGCATAGGGCTGTCTTTCAGCTGTTATAATCCCTTCATTAATTAAAAGTGCAATAGCAAGTTGTTTATCTACATACTGTAACTCTGGAACAATTGGAAGTGAGCGTCCGCTAGCACCTTCCCATTGAATTCTTAAATTATGATGCCAAACTATTGCTTGATTAGGCTGATTATACATACTTATCAACAATTCTCTAAAACTATCAATCATTTCTTGAGTTGCTGGATGTGTATCAGAACCAATTAAATAAAATTCTTTTGGTGTTGTATGCCTATCAGCAATTGCATATTGTGCTTCTCTTAACTTATCTCTATACATAAGCCATTTAAAACATCTTTCAATAATAGATACACCTCTCTGACTAAAATAATCTCCTTCTCTCTTAAAGTGATACACCTGAAAATAAGGTAATTTAATTTTCTTTCCTGTTTTTGCTGCTTCTATTATTCCTGATGGCAACTTAGTATATAACTCTTTAGTTTCAGGATGTTCGGGACCATTATTCACAATTCTTTTCACTACCTCATCAGGTTCTAATAAGTAAATCTTTGACTGAATTTCTTTACTATAATATGCTGTTTGAACATCTACATAATCAGGATTTAACATTATTAACTTTTTCCAATACCTTGGGTCCTCCCCATCATCAAAAAAACCGAATACAAAGCTTTCTCCAATGACCCAATATTCTAATAACATTGCTAACAAAAATTCAAAAAGATTAAGATATTCTACAATATCCTCAAATTCTTTTGCCAAAACAGAATCTTCATGTGTAACACCAAAAGTAGATAGGGGGAATTCAGCATGTAACTCGCAAGCAGCACCAACAATAGGTTCATTATAAAAAAAGTATCTCTTGAACTTATTTAGCATCTTTCTATCAGTAGGTATTTCTAAAGATGTTCTTTGAATGAAAGGAATATAGAAAGGCTCTAACGTTCTAGTTACACTTTGAGCTGTCACAACTTTTCCTTCAATTACCTTTTTTACATTTTCTGTGACTTCTGGCGAGACACCTTTTTTGACAAGTTTTTTAAATTCTTGTTCAATACCATTTGTTATTATAAGTTTTTCTTTTTTTTTTCTTGGCATAATATCTCCTTTTACATTTCTTCTGAAATATCTAACACTTCATAAGTAAACAGCTTTCTAGTTTTCCCCCCACATACAGAGCATTTTTCTGAGCTATTATTATCATAAGAACCACAAACAGTGCATATTCTTATTTTCTTTTTATCCAATACTGCTTTAATAATTCTTATTGTTTTCTTTTTTTTATCCATTTTATATCACCTACTTTACAAAATTACTTTTCATAATTTTTTCAGTTTTTTCTATGTGTTTAGCAGTAGTTATACTAATTTTTTCTGTTTTACCGCCACCAATCTTTTTTATTCTATTATTAAAATATACAAACACATTTCCTACTATCTTACCAATTCTATTACCTTCTTTATCTATCAAACAGCTATCCTTATCTACATGCCCTACATAATCCCCAAACAGATTGTAAACCTTATCTTTTTTTAAACACCCATAAATTCTATTTCTCTCATCATACAAAAAAATTAAACTCATTTTGCAATTAACTGCTTATATTTTTCTATAACAATTTTTAATATTTCTTCTTCTAATTTTTTATCAATAAGTTTAACCACATCTTTATATCTTGCAGCGGCAAGATTGACTACATTCTCTTTACCGCAATATGGACAATACTGATGTCTAAAAGAGAGCTTATTACCACAACTTTTACATTTCCTTCTCCTCTCAATAGAAGGCATTGCAAGAAAATACTTACTACCGTCTTCCTCAATTAACCTCATATTACTTATAACAATAGCATTATCCAGTTCAACAGTCACTAATGCTCTAAATCTTGTTTGCTCCTTTGCTAACGGTTTTACTATGTTTACATTAGTTACTTTCATACGCTTCCTCCTTTCTGTTTATTGTTTACTTTTTTTTCTCTTGTTTTGCTTTATCTTCCACTGTTAAAACCAAATCACCAAGAATATTTTTTAATCTCTGTTCTGATGTATCTGTAATGTAAGTAAGTAGCACAGCCCGTAACTTATTACAAAGTTCTATGAGTTGATCATCAGTAAAATTTATACGAAATGAAGCATAAGCAAGTTGTTTAACGGCTGACATAAAACTTTTGTAAGCTTCTCTGACCTCTACTGCCCTCGTTGTTTCTTTTTTTGTCTCTGGATTTTCATCTATGTTTGGTGCTACGCCTTTTTCTAATTCTGGTTCTTCTTGCGCTTTTTTAAAAAACATTTTCACCTCCTTTCTGTTTTCTTTCTTCAGGTTTCTTCATCAGTTATCACTGTTTCAACAAGTTCCAATTCATCTTTATCAACATATATTGCATTTTCTTCGCCAACTATTCTTACATAAACCTTATTTGAATCAGCCGCTGAAAAACCTTCAATAATACCTTCTTTTCCATTATCCAATTTAACCCTATCACCAATCTTTAAATACACTTCATCTTCTTCATCGCTAACGACCATCCCGTCTTCGCTATCTTCTTCTTCGTCAACAATTATTTCATCTTCTATTTCATCTTCTAATTCATCTTCCGATACTTCTATCTCATCCAATAATTTTTCATCAAGATCTGGTAACTCATTTGATAAATCTTCTTCACCTACTTTTTTATCTTCGTTCACCTCTTTTTTCTTCTGTGCAAATGCTGGTGCAAACACTGGTTCTGGTCTTATAACCTTCCTTAGAGGAGCAAAAGCAGGCAGTTTAACTTCACCAATTATTCTTAAACCTTCATCTAAAAGTCTTGATATTTCTCTCAAAATTGTTATAACTTCTCTAATAGATGAAACGAATGCACTTGAAACTTGTCCTTTTTTCACCTCACCCGGTATACTTTCTGGTATTCCCTTTTCTGGTTGTAATGGTATTTCTGTTCTCCATACCTTTGGTATTCTCTCACCTGGGATGATTTCCATTGTCTCTCTAATTTTTGTTTCTTCTTTTAAATATTCATCAATAGCTTTTTTAAATGCCTTTTTTAATCTTTCGTTTTTTGCTAAAATTGTGTCAATTATAGTATTCAATCTATCTATATTTACTGACGTTGGAGATATAACCTTACTTTCTATACCAAACAACAACTTCTCATTTTTATCAACAACAAGATGTGCCAAACCACGAGTTATTCTAAAGTATTCTTCAAGAGTACTAATTCTTTCAATTAATTCCTTAGCAATGTTTTCAAATTGTTTTTTTTCTTGCTCTAGTTTTTCTTTTTCTTTGCCTAATCCTGTCTCTTCCAAAATTTTTTTTACTGCCTCATCTACTTGCATTTTTATTCCTTCTATTTTCTCTTCCTTTTTTTCTACTTCTCTCAATACATAAGCAATATAATTTAATGTCTCGCTCAAACTACCACTGTAATACTCAGGTATTTTTTCACCTTCTTCTGTTTCTTCTTTAGGTTTAATAGTACTAGGGAATTTTCTTACCAACTTAGGTTTTTCTATTGTCAATTTTTCTGGTTTATCTTGAGAAAAAACTCTCTTTACAGCCTTTACTAATCCTGTAAATGGATTAATTTTTACTTTTGAATCTTCCATTTTTGCAACAGATTCTAAAGGCACTTCTTTCAAAACGTTGCCAGCATTTAACATTCTAAAAGCAATCTTTGGTGTTATAACACAATTTTCTCTAACTCTTATAGGAACAAAATATGTGTGTGAAGGATCTGCAGATTTTCTAAATGAATAAAAGAAAATTATATCAGATGCCTTTGACCCTTTCATTTTTTCTAACTTATCATAAACCTTACTCAAACGAATTGTACCAAGTTCAGGTCTTATTCTGTTAAACTCCTCATCTGCCATAGCTTTTACTTCCTTATAATTACTTACAATATCTTCCGTTGTTATTCCCCTTAATGCTCCAATTTTTAACATTTCACCTCCTAATCTTCTTTTTTACTATTAACAATCCTATCTAAATTCCTTAACCTCTCCTCAATTTCTTTTATTAAAGCATAAACATTTTGTATTTCTCTTGATTCTTCATCAGTAAAATCCTCTGATTGGAAATCACTCATTAAATAAAAAATATAACTTTCTGCATTCTTGATATACTGTATAGCCTCTCCAAGAAGGTCTAAAACTCTATATTTAAAATCTCTATTCAAAATATCTCCTCACTTCTTTATCATTCTCAATTTTTCCTTCATGTTTGTATAAGCTTTCACATCACCTTCAGCTCTAGTATAATCCACATGTTTTAATAAAACAATATCGTCTACTTCTTTAATTTTTTTATAACCCCGTGCTGTGAATTCATCTTCTACTTCACTTCCCTTAGTTACTGCTATTAAATGTGGATCCCCCTTTTGCCCATAGAAAAAACTATTAAAATTCCAATAATCTATTGTACCTTTTCTTAACATTTGAACAAAAGGCTCTCCTCCTTTTACCCATTTTTCAAAATTATCAATTACCTTTTCATACCATCTCTGGTTTTTTTTATTATTTTCATTTACTTTTTGTGCTTTAAGAATTCTCTTAACTCTCCCCAACCTCATTTCTACCCCCTCTAAATTATTTTAATTGTTATTTTCAATCTTCAATTTTTAAACCATATTTTAACAACTCTGCTTTTAAATCTTCTTCAAATTCTGGCGTCACATTAGGAATGTGATAAATAACATACTCATATGCTTGTTTTGGTGTAAGACTTCCTTTCATATATCTTAAAACTCTCAAAACATCTTCAGCAGCAAGAGCAACTGGATAAATAATAATCTTTCTTTCTGGAACAATATTCAATGGTGTTAATTCGCCTCCTTGCTTCTGATACAAGTTTGATGTGCGACCAGCCGACTTCAGCATTGTTTTTTTCTTTTCTGGTCCCCGCCAATAAGTTGTGCCTTCTATTCTATCTTTTAATGCAGCACAAAAAGTTGCTGGATCACTAACCCTTCCTTCCATTTTTTCTATACATTCTGATACAGAGCCACCAATTGAGTTCCAAAAACTTCTAAGAGACTTTTCAGTCCATCCTCGTGGCAAGCTCTTCCATTTTGCTGTTAGTATTGGTCTCACATTTAACTTTTTAATTCCTTGTTTTTTCATCATCCTTGCACATTCAGGGCAAATTTGAGCAATAATCTCTCTATCTACCCAAATTGGTTTTTTTGAACCAACAATCTTTTTTGTTTCTTTAACACTAAATTTTTTAGCCATTTTCGGTTTTTTATTATTATCCTTTGTAAAATCTCTCATATATTCAAAAACTTCATCACTAAACCAATTTTCAAATTCAATATTATCTTCAAAATCACTATCATTATACTTAACAATCCATCTTCTTTCTTGTCCAAATCCAGTATCCTTTGTTTCACTAGTTCTATATACATCTATGCCCAATTTATTTAAATGTTCTTCTATTGCATCCCAATCAATATTTGAAATTTCTTCTGGTGACCAAGAATCGGGAGACTCAAGAATCCAAATTTCTACTTCCTTTTTATTACTTCCTTGCTTTCTTAAAAACCCTTCATCATCATCCTCTTCACTTTCATCTTGTATGTCTTCATATTCCTCCAGTGATTCCTCTTTCAACCTTTTACTATATCTATACAAAACATCCTCCGCTGCACCTACACGTCCACAAAAATATTCTATAGCATCCTCAATTGCTACTTTTAATGCATTTTTTTCATCATCTGTAGCATTTTCTAATGATTCTTTATCTTCCTCATCACCATAATCTAAAATAGCATACTCAATTTCAGTCCCATCAGCTTCAGGATATTTAACCAAAATATGAAAACCATAACCTGAACTGCCAGGATACAAAAATTCAATATAAGAAGAAGTAAATTTTATATTATATCTCCAGTTATATTCCCAAAAATGCCAAAAATCACTCAAAACATTAACAACCGCACGATATAAGTCATCACTAATATTATATCTTTTTAATGTCTCAAATATTTTTTCTTTTACCTCACTATAAACAGAATCATCAATATAAATATACCCATTAGGGCAAGGTATTATTCCTCTATGCCAATTTATATCTTCAATTTCAATAGTTCCATACTCAAAATCAATAGTATCTAACTGACCTTCTCTCTTTTTCATTTTTCACCTCCAGTTCTACGTTTTTCTTCTATTTTTGACTTTAAAATACTTCTAATCTTTATATTCCCTGCTCCCTTAACAGAACCTCTATTTTGTCTGTTTTTATACTCCTCCAGTGATTCCTCTTTCAACCTTTTACTATATCTATACAAAACATCCTCCGCTGCACCTACACGTCCACAAAAATATTCTATAGCATCCTCAATTGCTACTTTTAATGCATTTTTTTCATCATCTGTAGCATTTTCTAATGATTCTTTATCTTCCTCATCACCATAATCTAAAATAGCATACTCAATTTCAGTCCCATCAGCTTCAGGATATTTAACCAAAATATGAAAACCATAACCTGAACTGCCAGGATACAAAAATTCAATATAAGAAGAAGTAAATTTTATATTATATCTCCAGTTATATTCCCAAAAATGCCAAAAATCACTCAAAACATTAACAACCGCACGATATAAGTCATCACTAATATTATATCTTTTTAATGTCTCAAATATTTTTTCTTTTACCTCACTATAAACAGAATCATCAATATAAATATACCCATTAGGGCAAGGTATTATTCCTCTATGCCAATTTATATCTTCAATTTCAATAGTTCCATACTCAAAATCAATAGTATCTAACTGACCTTCTCTCTTTTTCATTTTTCACCTCCAGTTCTACATTTTTCTTCTATTTTTGGCTTTAAAATACTTCTAATCTTTATATTCCCTGCTCCCTTAACAGAACCTCTATTTTGTCTGTTTTTATACTCCTGCTGCATTAAGTTAAACATAATTTTCTGTTCTCTGTTCAACCCCTCCAACTGTTGTAATTTAAAAAAATAATTTATATTTTTTAATAAATCATCATCACTCATATTCCTAACTTTTTCAATTACGTTCTGACTTGTTTCTTTCTTAAATGGAGAAACTTTTTTCTTAACAATTTTAATTTCGTCTGGGGGTCCAACAACATCTCTTTCATATTTTTCTCTCAACTTGTTTATTATAATCTGTTTTAATTCTGGTTTGAATTTTTTAGATGCTGCTTTAAACAATTCCACAGCTCTTGCACCACACAATTTCCATAATTCTGATATTTTTATCTGTGGTTTATCCGCAAGTTGTTCAACTAAAGTATCAGCTATTGAGTTAATAGTTCTATTACTTAATGATAAAAATCCAAGATATTGCCCTTGTTTAATCTTAAACAGTTTTTTAAAAAACTCTGAACCCTTACTGAGTGTTTGTTTTAATTTATTTATATCTCCAACAATCTTTCCTTTCAACTTATCATACAACTTTCTAAACAAACTATACTGAACACCTATAATTCCACTTTTATTACCCTTATCATTGAAATATGCATCAATTACTTTATCTATATCCCTCAGTGATACAGGGTCCTCAAATTTACCATACTGAGTGTATTTTTTATCAAGAAGCCCTGCCAAATACTCACCAACACTCTCTTTCCAATTTTCACTAACTTCTATTGGTACTGCTGCTTCTTTGATATTAATAAATACTTTTTGTGTTTTCATTTTATCCTTCTTATCGTTAAACCTTCTTTATATAATTATAATCCTAAACAACCATTTTCACCCACCTTTTATCACTTTTTCAATTGCTTCTGGAAGAGGGATTACATTCCCGGAACGACCAAACATTCCTGGAGCTGTAACAGGTCTCACAGTAGGTTGAGCTACTACCTTACCAGCTTTTATACTCACTTGATCACTACAAGCAATATATACAGCACCAGCAAGTGCATCTGCTTGGTCTTTATAATATATACTCAATGCTTTACCATCCTTTTCTTCTAATCTTTTTAATTCATTAAACAAACTTTCTCTATAATAGCATTTTATTCTTCCTTCGTTTATAATATCTTTCAATGTTTGATAAACTGCTCTATCGCCTTGAACTCTTACTATCTCTGTTTCAAAACCCATTTTTGACATCTGTTGTTTAAAATCTATGCTTTGCCAAGAATCTGTGCCTACTTTCTTGATGTTATAACCTCTTTCTCTACGTAGATACTCTATAAAACTTCTAACTTCTGAAAAATCTACCTCTGAATTAGTTGGTGCTGAAAATCTAAAAATAAGTTCTACATTAATTATAGGTTTTTCTTCACGCATCATTCTTCCTGTTTTTTGGTCAACCCACTCAACTGTTTTACTTCCACTAACATAACACATACAAAAACCCACTTTACATTTCTCACCTTTTGCTAAATCTACAAAAATGTAATAATTGCGTCCTGGAGCGCCTTTAAACTCTGCTGGTAACATTCTTTTTGCATCAAAAGGCAAAAACGGTAAAACCCCCCCACCTTCTCCAAAATTGTCTGGGAATACATCCTTTTTCTCTTTATCAAATATCTGTTCAACTACTGAAATATCAGAGAAAAATGGAATAATTGTCTTACTAGGAATACTTGCCCAATACCTCAAAAATACAATAGAATCTGCTTTATATTCTTCTATCAATTCATTAGGTATATTAATTATTTTATTTACTCTTTCTTTATAATCGTAGTATTCAACTGATGTGTATCCTTGCGTATAGAGATTAGGTCTGGCGTCCCAATGTGTTCTACGCTTGGCATACGCATTTGGTAAGGTTTCCCATTCTGTAAATTTTCTTTCTATAAAATCATCTTCATATCTTGCCTGACTTATGAGTATTATGCAGTATCTTCTCAAAAGTCCAAATCTACTTAACATTCTCTTATGAAACTTATCAAACATTTCCTGTGCCATATCTCTTTCTCTGGTCTTAACATACTCATGTAGTTCATCCATCACCACGCTAAATAGATTTGTACCTAATACTGTTTTGCCTGTTGAACTGGCTGGTGTAATATAAATACCCTTAGGGAATCTCAATTCACTTTCAATATTTTCGTCCGGTTCATAACCTAATTCTCTCAAAAACTTCATATCTCTTAACTTATTTTTTATATATTCAAAGACTACTCTTTTAGCTTGGTCTCCGCTTGCAGAAGAGTTGATTAACTGAATTCTTGCTTTATGTGAAATGCCAAGCCATTTCTGGGGATTTCTTAAACACAGAAGAAGAGTAGTTAAATATGCAGTTGCTATAGACGCTAATTCACTTTTTCCACTACCTGGTGCCTCTATCAATACAACATAGTTATACTTAAAAACTCCATTTTCTGCATCTTGAAATATGTTAAATAAATCCTCTTTAACACCATGAAACAATTCTTGTTCCATATCTAAAAAATCTGGAGATGTCAAAAATTCCTCAATAGATGGAGGTTTAATCTCCCAAATTTCATCACCTGTAAAATATTTTTTTGTTTTATTCTCAACTACCTCTTTTATAATATCTGTTAAATCAAGTTTGTTTAGTTTCATTTTTTCTTTTATCATAATTATAAATCTATTTTTTTTTATTATCAAAACAACTAAAAAGACTATCTGGTACACTTTCTATTCTCTGTCTTGCTATCTCACAATAATTTCTGCTTATTTCAATTCCTATGAATCTTCTATTTAATATTTTGCAAGCAAGTGCAGTTGTCCCAGAACCTGAAAAAGGGTCAAGAACTAAATCATTAACATAACTCAATAACTTAATGCATTTCATTGGTAAATCTAAATGAAAACTTGCTGGTGTTAATCTGTTTATTTCAGTTCTAATTTTCCAAATACCTCTTGTTAAATCCACAAATTCTTTTTTATCAATATCAGAAACACCTTTACTTTGCTTTTTCCAATATTGCTTATAAAGAAATAAAATCCCCTCAAATGGACTATTTATATATGGAGATGTTGCACTTAACCACGAACCCCAAGCAGTTTTTCTTGCTAATGTTATATCTTCCCAAACTGCAACTGAATGATGTTTAAACCCAATCTCATTTACTGCAATATAGTTCAAATCCATTAACGGAGAAACCCTAACACCATTATCACTATTTTCACCTTGCTCTGTTCCTTTTTTCTTACCTATTTTATAACCTCTCTTCCCAAAGCCAAAAGAAAAATAATGATTTAAACAAAATCTTCCATCTGGTTTCAATACTCTATATATTTCTTTTAGCCATTTTCTACACCAATTATAATACTCATCCCACCTCATTCTATCATTCCAATTATCATACTTTATTCCAATATTGTAAGGTGGACTTGTAACAACTAAATCTATGCTATCATTTGAAATATAAGGTAATATCTCTAAACAATCTCCACAGTATATTACATTCTCATTTACTCCTTCTTGCTTTATATCCTCAATTGTTTTTATCATCTCTATCTCCCTCAAAAAGATTATCTGGAATAACTTTCATTTTTCTTGTCATTTTATTAACGGAAAAAGATGGTGAAGTTTTTTTTATCACTACTTTATCATTGTTTTCTGAAAAATAAACATCCCCAAAAGAACAACTAAACATACAAATATAATTATTCCCAGATATAGTTTATCAAAAATAAACTCCACTTCCTCTTCCGTGTTTCCTTTTGTTAATTTTTTTCCAATCAAATCAATATAATATTTTACAAGTTTTCTTTTGCTTAACGATTGTCTGCGCTTAGTGCTTCTTCTGCTGCTTCTTCTGCTTAGTGCTTGTTTACACTTATTGCATTCCTTTTTCATCTTTCCCCTCCCCTATCCTTAACCAACCCCACCCCTATTATAAATACTAAGTATTAGCAGTCTACTAGGTTTGTACAGCATACTAAGTAATACTAGAATATTAGGGGCGACAATCTTATTTTTATGCACCATCATGCATCTAACATCAACCTCTGTTAATAACAATAAATTGTTAGAGCCCCACCAGTTGAAAACTTTTGAAATCACTAAAAAATTCAACCACTTACCAGAATTAAATTTCATACAGTAACACCTTTCTTTTATTCTTCTTTCCCCTCATCAAAAGATGCATCCCCAACTTCTTCTTTTAACTTTTTCAGGATAGGTTTAAATATACTAACAATTCCCATTGGTATATCTACATCAAAAATACTTACTTTACTCGCTGCATCAATCGCAGTATTCATTGCCATTTCTAAGTCATACCCAAATCCAGTTAACGTGCACACTAAAGAATCACCAGGAACATAATAATAATCATTACTTTTCTTAACTACTCTTCTAAACCCAATAAACGGTAACACTTCCAAAGGAAAATGTAACTTTCTCCATTTTTCAGAATCTCCTGCATATATCCCAACCTGAACCCAATATGGATATCTCAAAATTGGTTCAACACTTTTTCCACTTGCTACTTTATACACAACTTCATCATAATTCTCTATCGCTTTACAAAAAATTGCTGAACCAGGAAACGGTAATCTACAAGTCCAGTCAATTACTCTGTATTCTCCATTACTATTCAAAAAACCTTCAACACTTATATTCCCATGATAGCCGTTCTGAGACAAGAAGTTTTTAAGTTTTAAGAAAGTTTTGAATATTGGATGTGAAGTGTTATTAGTGTACTTTGCTATGTTTCCTGCACCTTTTATTTCAATTGTATAAAGATATGGAAGAATAAAGTCTTGCCCATTAAAATAAATATCAGCTCCTACTTCTACACCATCACATTCTTTTTCAATGCAGAAGTTTATAATATCCCCCATTACTCCGAAATTAGCATTAGCCAGCATCATATCCAATTCTTCAAGGGAATCAACACTAAAAGACTCTATATTACCTCTGAACGTATTAAGTTTTATGAAATGTTTGCCTGGGTTTTGTTTGATATATTTTCTAAGGTTTTCAATACCTTCAACCACAGTATATTCAGGAGTAAGGATATCAAGTTTCTGCATAAGTTTTTTAGCCCATATTCTATCCAATTCTAGTTTTTGGGAGCGTGCATCAGAGCAGAATACCGCTTTACCTTCTGAACGAAGGTAATCAGCCAAGAAGCCATACCCCACGTCAGAGATTAAAACACAATCCGCTTCGTCAAGTACAGCGCCAAAATCGTCTATTTTTTCAATTATTGAGAACCCATAACCACTTATTGTATCTTCCAAGCAGGGATAAGGACTTCTGGCATCAACATAATAGTAAACCTTGTGACCGATAGCAGCAAGAGTAAGAGCGTGGTCAATTGCTAGATTGGTATCAATTATGAGATATTTCATTATTTTTTCTCCTTTTTATGGTCTAACTATAAATCCATATCCCCCTTTACCGCCCTAACACAAAAAATTAGGCACAAATTTATAAAGTTTGATTTATTATATTGTTTACCAAAAAATCCTGTTTTATTTTTTGAATTATTCATATATCAAATTAGAGTTTCCTTCAAATATAATTATAATTTTGTATAATTTCATTAGAATATAAACTTTTTGATATCATTTTTCTTTCTTCTAATTTTCTATATTCTACTTTTGTCATTTCTTTTTTAATAACATAATCAAGTTGCTGTGTTTTTTTACTTCCGACAATTTCCCAATCCACAGGTTGAATTGCTCTTAAATATCTTCTGAAAAACCTAATGCTTCTTGTTTCTGTTATGAATTCACCATTTACAAATTCTTTGACTATAAAACTAAACGAATCATACTCATCTTGTTCAGTTAATTCTTTTACTAAACTACAAAATTCAGTTTCAAAAACTTCTCCTGCATTTAGTAAAAGAATCCAATCGCCAAAGGTTCTTCTTATACTGCAATTAATCAAATCCCCATTATGCAATATAGGAAGAATAAAAACCGTAGCCCCATATTCTTCAGCTATTTCTTTTGTATCATCAATAGAGCCAGAATCAATTACCACAAGTTCATCAACATAGTCATTAATATTTTCTATTGTTTTTTCTAAGCATTTTTCTGAATTCCAGGATAGTATCAACCCACTAATTTTCATTTTTTCTCCTTTTTTTCTTTTGTTTCTTTTTCTTTGTTTTTAATTGTTCTTTTTTTATTCTATATTCTTCAAACCTGTTATTGTTTACACATCTCCAACACATTCCACATTTGGCTTTTGAATCAACTTTCATTTTTCTACCACAGACAAGACAATTGATAATTTTCAAATTGAAAGGATACATTTCATCCCCCTTTTCAGTTCTGTCATATATATTAAACCAATTTTAATTTTTAAGAGGATAATAGTGATAACCATTTATCTTTTACAGAAGTAAAAGAATAGTTTAAACGTACATACTCTGCATTCTTAATTGTTTTACTTCTCAATTCAGAAAAATGCTTAATAACATAGTTAACTCCTTCATATAATGTTTTTTCTGATGGCTCTTCGTTTAATAAATGACATCCATTCACAACCAACCCCTTATTCCAGTAATCAGAACTGGTAGTATTCATCACAACTATACAACCACTTGCTAATGCTTCTAATGCAGAAGCACAGAAGGATTCTGTATAGCTAGGGATAACAACACATTCGTGTTGTCTATATATTTCAGCTAATTTTGAATGTTCACACCAAGGTTGTATGACAATATTACCTGTTTTTATAGTGTTAATAACTTCATTATAATAAGCAAAATTAAAAGTACCTCCAACAATATCCAACCCCACATCAATCTTATCATCAAGAATAATTTTATTGAATACATTAACTAATTCTTTAGTTTGTTTATTTTTACTAATTCTACCAGTATATAAAAAATTTATTCTTTTGACATCAGATCTGTCATTATGTTTTGGATAAAATAAACTGTCATCAAAAGAGTGTGGTATATAATGAACAGTATTTTTCATTTTTAACTCGTCATTAATTATAGGAATATGATTAGGATTAAATACTAATATTTCTATTTCTGGATACTTCTTTAAAAATTCCATTTCTGGCAATATAGGTCTTTGAATTCTTAAAAATTTGCGTGATGCCTTACACTCAACCAAAACTATCAACATTTCTATAAAATCATTACCATACACTATCAAAATGTCAGGATTTAGAGAATTAATTATATTTATTGTTTGTTCATCAAATTCTGTGCTCCATTGTGGTAATACATTATCGGGGAATAAATATGAATATTTTTTATGATAATTGCTTGTATTTCCATTTTTACTAATACTACATACTGTTTTCACTCCACCTTTTATGTCCCCACCATTTTTGCAAACTACAATGCTTTCATAAAAATCTCCTGTCATTTTGAAAAAATTGTGAATGTATGTCTCAACTCCACCTCTACTGGGATAGTGAAACCCTATAGTATAATGAACAACTCTCTTCTTCATTCTACTATCCACCATTGTCTAAAGTCATTTCTGTGTCTTCGTCCTTTTTGTAATAGTATCCTTCTAACATCTTTTTTATAACTTCAATATTATTCTCATAAACCGCTTTTGCTAATACTGACCTTGACCGCCTAAAACCACCATGTCTGGAAATAGCCTGAGGAATATTTAAATCTACAGAATGTTTATAATTTTTGGTTGGGAAAATATATCTATTTAACTTTCCAAATGTTTTATCTTGTAAATACATTAACATCAAATCATCAAGTAGACTATGAGTATTTTTTAAATCAACCAGAAATAGCTCTCTTTTACCAAAATAAAATTGACCTGCAAAATCTACTTTTAGAGGTTCAGTAATATTAAAACCTGCAATACGTGCATTTTTAAAATAATCTCCATTATCAATATTAAAGCCAAACACGGTTAAAATATTCCAATTTGGTATATCATTTGCTGATTTAAGCATATCATTTATTAAAGGTCCAGTTGGAACTATGTCATCATCAGTTATCAAAACAAAAGGTTTTTTAGCTAAAGAAACAGCCTTGAATTTTATAGTTGATCCTATATTTTTACTCATTCTGACCCAAAGGAAGTTGTTTGTTATTGAGAAATGTTTATCTAATTCCCCACCATTATCCACTATTATCAAATCATTTGTACACTGTTGATAATAATTGATTAATTTACTAATTTCAGAATATCTTTTATACACGAGAATTATTACAGAAAAATTATCATAGTTCATTCTGTCTGCCTTTCTAAAGCCAAACAAACTACTCCTTGTGCTCTTATCCTTTTAGACCCAGAATATTCATAATGTTCAAGAGTACAATTTTTAAGTATTTCTCTATCCATCACCTTTTTGTAATTATTCTTTTCACTTGCAATCATAAAATAATCTTCTGAAATAACCTTAAAACCTTCTTTTAATTTATCAACCATTCCAGCATCATAAACTATGATCCAACCACCATGAGTATATTTACCAAATGGCAATGTAAGTAGCATTCTCCCTGTAGGTGAAACAAATTGCCAGCAGTGTAAATATATCTCATATTGGATAGAAAAAGGATTTTGTGGCAATGTATCTTTCCCATATTTTGCCACACCCATATGTTCAAGTGTGGATAAAAGTATTACATTTTCAAAGGTTCCAATTTCATCTGTTGTAAGTTCTCTTATATCTTTGTTTATAACAATGCTATAATTATCGGGCTCTATAGCTCTATCTGGTAAATCAACACGAACAATTTTTTCCTCTCCCACAAAGTGATACAAATACCTGATATACAATGCATCATAGCTACCTATGTCAATTGTTTTCCCTTTTTTCACATTTTTCAAAAGCCAAGGAAATTCTATACCTCTTTCATTGAAAATAGGACTAGCCATTTTTCCTCCTTGTCTTGTAAATAGTGTTATTTGATTTTCAACTTTTTTATTTAGATTTAATAGAACATCTTTAATTCCTTCTATATTTTTTTGCTCTATTAAAATTCTTAACATTTTTTTCTTCTCCTCAGAAATTAAATGAATAGGA
>Ga0209409_1001671_pt1 | contig 18333 bp, 13 predicted proteins | sample AD_JPNMR1_MetaG_FD_184424 | JGI IMG/M metagenome (GOLD analysis project Ga0209409, IMG submission 184424) | Active sludge microbial communities of municipal wastewater-treating anaerobic digesters from Japan - AD_JPNMR1_MetaG (SPAdes) (version 2) | ecosystem: Engineered > Bioreactor > Anaerobic...
CTGAAGAATAAAGTTATTCCAGTCTTTTTGCTGGAATTATTTCAAGCATCCATACTGGAAAAAATAAGAAGTAATATTGTTTTAATCATTTTCAGCGATTATGAAGTTTTCTCAAAATTTTGTGATTAATAATTAGAAACAATTTTTATTTCAAGGAGGGAAAATTATGGAAAAATATGATTTTGTTATAAATAAAGATTTATTAGAAAAAGTTAAGAATTTAGCGAAAAAGAGATCTATCCCGCTTTCTGGTTTAATGAGGGAAATATTTGAAAAGATTGTCCCTATTATTGAAAAAAAGCATATCAAAGAAAAAAGAAGAGAGAAAGACTACCCAATAGTATGTGCTACCCATAGAGTAAGGGTATATCTTTCTAAAAGGTTATACAATCAATTAAAGTTAATTCATAGCAATCTGAATACATTCAGTATGGCTGTCTTAGTAAGGGAAATACTAGAGGAATATTTTCTTGGGGTGGAAACTTTTGGAGAGGAAGAGTTTGAAAATAAGATTGAGAGACTAAAAAAGAAATTGGATGAGTTAAGAGTAAGAAAGGCTATGGTTGTGAAGAAGAATGACGGTGGGAAGGTTGTGCCGCCTGATATCCCCCGCACTCCCCATCCCGACCAGTATTTCCTGCTTACTTTTGACTCAAAATTTCGGCTGTTAGAGATAAAATTTCTATAAAAATAACGTTTGTATTAAATTTTTTCTTTATTTCTCTTTAATTTTAAAATCACCTAAGCATAGGTATCTCATTTTCTAAAAACAAATATGCTTTTAGTATAAAATTTGACTTTAATTTTAAAATTTAGTATTTATCAAAACAAATTTTTGGATTTAATTATGAAGTTATATAAAAAAGATATAGAAAACATAGAAAATTTATTAAAAACTTTACCAACCCAATGGGATGGAAAAAGGTGTGTTCTTGAATTAAAAGAAGCAGATTATAACTGGCGACAGATGGAATGGTGGGCATTTTATTTTGAATATAAAGCCAAAAATTTATTAAAAGACTATTTTTTTATACCTGGTGATAAATTTGGAAATGTTACTTTTGATTTTAAAGGAGAAATAAATTGGGATTTAAAAGCTTCTGCCATAAAGACAAATAGTCATTTGATAATATTAAATGATAAAAAAGCAATGGAAGATTCCATAAAGAAAAATAAATTTCATGGTGAGATAATAGGCTTATTCGATGTAGAATATAATGATATAAATAGAAGTTTCCAAAAATGGCATACAGAGTTAAAGGGTGGAAAGTCAGAATATGAATTGGAAAGAGAAAAAAGAACTTCTATATCAAGATACAGAAAAACCAAGGTAGAATTAATTGAAATATTAATAATAATCTTATCAAAAAAAGATTTAAATGAATTACCCTTAATGAGGCAAGGAAGAAATTCTAATGGTAGTCCAAGAAAGGTTAAGTATATGTTAGACCTTGAAAGAATTGATAACATTGAAAGTTATTCAATAAAGTTAAATTTTTGAGGCTTAATATGTTTTATAATTGTGATTGTATAGAAGGGGCAAAAAAATATCTATCTGACAATTCTGTTGATTTAATAATAACAGATCCTCCTTATGGGATTGGTGGGGATAAATTAGATAAGCATTATAACAGAAATGAGAACAATGTTATTGATGGTTATGTTGAAATTCCAGAAGAAGAATACCCGATTTTTTCTGAAAAATGGATAAAAGAGGCAGAAAGGGTCCTAAAACCTGGCGGGTCTATTTATATTGTTTCTGGTTATACAAATCTTAGACATATTTTGAATGCACTGGCAAAAACAAATTTGATTGAAAGAAATCATATAATATGGAAATATAACTTTGGAGTTTATACAACTAAAAAGTATATATCTTCTCATTATCATATTTTATATTATGTTAAACCGGGCAAAAAGCCAATATTTAATACTTATGCATTTTTCTCTGATAATGAAAAAGATGAAAATGGTAGGTCTCTTAATTATAAAGATCGTGAAGATGTCTGGATAATAAATCGAGAATATAAACCTTGCCAAATAAAGAATAAAAATGAATTGCCAGAATCTTTATTAATAAAAATGATTATGTATTCGAGTAATGAAAAAGATCTTGTTTGTGATTTCTTTTTGGGTAGCTTTTCTACAGCAAAGGTAGCTATTGGGCTTGGTCGTAGAGCAACTGGTTTTGAAATAAATAAAAATGCCTTTTTGTATCAGATAGAGGAGATAAAAAAGATTAATAGTGGTTATTTACTGGAGAAATTAAGAAATGTTCCAGAAAATAAAATTATAAATAAAGGAAAGCCTCTTAAAATAGAAGAAATTAAAAATATAATAAATGATTTTCAAGAATTAATTAATTCTGGTTTGTCTAAAAAAAATGCAATCGAAAAGATATCATTAAAATATGGTAGAGGCTACTGGTCTATTCTTAGAATTATAGATGGTACTACCAATAAAAGTTCTTTATCAATTAAAGAATCATCTTTATTTGATATAAAATAAATTTATATTTCACGTTATTTTATCTTTATAAATTGAAAAAAAGACAAAATCAATCTTTACCTAATTCATTTGCTCTCTTAAAAGCCTTATAAACAGCATCCATTATTATTCCTTTAAATCCTTTTTTTTCCAGTACTTTTATTGCATTTATTGTTGTGCCTGCAGGAGAACTCACCATATATTTTAAATCTTCTATTGTTTTTGTTTTATTTTCCCTCTCTTTTTTTGCCATTGCTATTGAACCAGAAATTGTTTCAATAGCAAGTTTTTCAGCAATATCTTTTGATAAACCTATTAAAATCCCGGCTTCTGTTAATGCCTCTATAAACATAAATAGGTATGCAGGTCCAGAACCGCTTAATGCAGTTACTGCATTTATATATTTTTCTTCCATTATCTCTGTTTGTCCTATAGAATCAAAAATTTTTTTTACCTCTTTTATCTTTTCGTTAGAAAGATTTTTTTCCGGGCTTATTATACTCATAGACATACCTATAAGGGCTGGTGTATTTGGCATAACCCTAACAATTGTCGTATTTTCACCAAGGATTTTTTTTATCTTATTAATAGTAATTCCAGCCATTATTGAGACAATTGTCTCTCTTTCTGTTACAAATTTTTTTAAATTAATTAACTCTTTATCCTCTTCTAACAAGAGAAATGTTTGTGGTTTTATAGCAAGAATAATAATATCAAATTGAGAAATATCTTTATCTATTTTTTTATAGTGAGAGACGCCATATTGTTCCATTACTTTTTGTTTTCGAGTTTCATTTATTTCATAAATATATATATCTTCTTTTTTATAACAATTATTTTTTATAATACCATTTATAATGGCTTCTCCCATGTTTCCAGCACCAATGAATAAGATCTTTGACATATTCTTCTCCGATAAAATAATTTTTTAGACTTTATAATCTAAATTTTAACTAATGTCAAAAATATTTTTCTAAAATTTAGAAATGTCCTAATTGTAAAATTTAGGCTAATAACCTTATACAATGTAATATATAAATAAGAATTATATTATGGCATTTTATTTGCTAAAATATTTACAAATAAAATAAAAATTAAAAAAACAAAAGGAGATTTAAAAATGAAAAAAAATTTATTTAATTTATTTAATTTATTTAATTTAATTTTTTTAATATTCACTACATTATTAGCAATAATAGGATGTAGTAATCCAGTTGTTATTGAGACTACTACAACTACTTTTAGTAGCAATGCGGATCTATCAAGTATTTCTTTGTCAAATGGTGCTCCTTTAGTAAAAGAGAGTGAGTTAAGTTATAAGGCAAATCTTCCAAATGATGTTGAATCAATTAAGATTATACCAGTTACAAAGAATAGTAAGGCAAAAATTTTTGTTAATGGTAAATCTGTGCAATCCGGTAAAGAGTCAGAAACTTTTTTTCTAAATGCTGGCGAAGAAAACATTATTACAATCACAGTAATTTCAGAAGATAACAGAGTCCAGAAGAATTATATTGTCAAATTGAAGAGATTAAAGACTTTTTCCTCAAATGTGAATTTAAGTAGTATTAGTATTCCAGGGATTACATTATCTCCATCGTTTAATCCTTCAGTTACTTCATATAGTGCATATGTTGATAATACAGTCGATAATTGTAATATAATTGTTATAAGAGGGGACCAAAATCAGACATTAAAGATTAATGGTTCAAATTATGATTCTGGTACTCCTAAAACAATATCTTTGACTGTTGGTAAAAATACAATTAATATACTTGTAACAGCACAGGATGGGTCTACTGGATTATATACCATTGAAATTTATAGAGCAAATCCTACTCAAAGCAATAATGCAAATTTGTCTAATATTACTGTTAGTAGTGGCAGTCTCTCCCCTGTTTTTGATAAGGATAATCTTAATTATCTTGTTTCTGTGGATAATAGTGTCTCTTCTGTTAATGTTAATGCAACAACCGAAGATAGTAATGCAACTTTTGTAATGAAAAAAGGAACTGTTACTATTAATAATCCAATTTCTCTTGATGTTGGAAATAATACTATTACAATAGAGGTCACAGCAGAGGATGGCATTGCCAAAAAAAATTATACTATTGTTATCAATAGAGCAAATCCATCTCAAAGCAACAATGCAAATTTGAGTAATCTGAGTTGTTCTGGCGGTGTGATATTACCTTCTTTTGATTCAAATGTTTTATCTTACTCTGTTTCTGTTGGAAATGCGGTAAGTTCAACAACAGTTACGGCAACAAAAGAGCACGCTGGTGCAACCATAAAAGTAAATGGACAGAGTGTTATTTCTGGCTCTCCTTCTCAAGCAATAGCACTTTCAGAAGGATCTAACACAATAACCATTGAAGTTACAGCAGAAGATGGTATAACAAAGAAAGTTTATACAATCACAGTAATAAGGGTATCCAGTGGGATAAGAGTTCATTTTAAGAAGGTAAATCAGGCATCTGGATGGACTCAAGTTAAGGTTTATTATTGGGGTCTTGATACATCCCCATCATCTTCAACATGGCCTGGGGTTAATATGGAACTTGAGAGTGGAAGCTGGTATATATATACATTCAATAATACAAGCAAAGTTCATGTTATATTTAACAATGGCTCAAGTGGTGGCACAAATCAGACAGTTGATATAATGAATATTACACAGGAGACTTGGTTTGTACCAAATGGAACTGGCGATCAAGGTATGATTACATGTAGTGCTACCAATCAAAATCCGGATGGTCCTACTCCTCTAACTGTTTCTGCTACACCCGGAACATCATCATTTACAACAGAGACAATAAATGTGACTTTAAGCCTTAGTGGTGATGGAATTACTGTTAGCAAATATACATTGGATGGTTCAGATCCAGCAACAAGTCCAACTGCAATATCTTTTGTTGATGGAACGGTTATTCAGATTGGTAGTGGCATGACTGTAGGTCAATCAAAGACATTAAAACTATATGCAACAAATGGGTCACAGTCAGATTCAAAGAGTTATACTTATACAAAAGCAAATGTTTCATCTGGTTTAACAGTTCATTTTAAAAGACCAGCAGGCTGGAATAATATCCCAAAAATTCATTACTGGAATGTTGTGCCAACAATGCCGCAGACTCAATGGCCTGGGGTTGCAATGACAGATGAAGGTAATGGATGGTTTGTCTATACAATACCAGGGGCAACGAGTGCAAGTATTGTTTTTAATAATGATCCATCTCCTCAGACCGGTGATCTGTCAAGAAATAAAGAGGGCTGGTATAAAAATGGTGTATGGACAGATAGCAATCCAGAAGGACCTCAAAAAGTTGTAGTTACTGCAAATCCACAACCAGGGACATATCTAACAGCCCAGACAGTTACTCTATCATCAAATAATGCAAGTGGCGATATTATATACTATACAACAAATGGGACAGAGCCAAATTCTTCTTCTTCACAATACTCTTCTCCTATAAATGTATCAAGTTCAATGACGATTAAGGCAAAGGGTTATAATGCTGGGGCAAATCCTCAGTGGGGTGATACATATACATTTGCATATACAATAGATCCAAACGCTGATCTTATTGCACCAGATATTGATGTTAAGAGTGGCTATCCTTTACCAGGAAGATGGGCAAGTGCTCCTGGTAATGTAGTATTTAGAATTACTGATAATAAGAGTGCAACAACTACAGCATACTATACGACAAATGGAACAGAACCTACGACATCATCCAGTGTTTATGTTTCTGGGAATGCGTTAAATGGATTGGATGGTTCTGCTATCAATGTAAATGGTGCAATGATAATAAAATTCTTAGTGAAAGATGCAGCTGGCAATGAGACAAGAAAGACTTTTTCTTATATAATTGGTCTGGGAAATGATTTTAGAGAAGAGACAATATACTTTGTTATCACAACAAGATTCTATGATGGAGCACCAGAAAACAATGTTCACTGCTGGGATGACACATATGCAGGTAATCCAGATTCAGATCCAGCATGGAGAGGTGATTTTGAAGGTTTAACTCAGAAACTTGATTATATAAAGGCATTAGGTTTTTCTGCAATATGGATTACACCACCAGTAAAGAATGCAAGTGGATATGATTATCATGGCTATCATGCTATCAATTTTAAGGAGATCGATCCAAGATATAGAACATCGAGTAAAACAGCAGAGCAATCTTATAGAGATTTTATAAATGCAGCTCATGCTAAAGGGATGAAAGTTATTCAGGATATAGTATTGAATCATAGTTCTAATTTTGGAGAAGAAAATTTATATCCTTTATTTAGAAGAAATGCCCCTGCTCTAAATAGTGTAAATGAAAGTATTAACACTGCTTTAACAAATATAGCTCCTACTGGTAAGTTACCGGATAACTATGATAGTCTAACACCAGCGCGACAGTATGGTGCAAGAATTAATGCAATGAAAGAGGATAGTATTGATACAGAACATATTTATCATCATGAAAAGAACTTAGGATGGGAGGATTATACAGTTCAAACTGCTCAGATTGCTGGGGATTGTGTTGATTTGAATACTGAAAATCCAACTGTAAGTCAATATTTAAGAGAAGCATATTTACAGTATATATCCTGGGGAGTTGATGCTTTCAGAGTCGATACAGTTAAACATATATCAAGACTTACTTTCAATAGAGAATTTATACCTCAATTTACTCAAGCGGGAGGCAATTATTTCTATATATTTGGTGAAACCTGTGCAAGATGGAGATCCAGTGTATGGAATTTTGAAAAACCATGTATTTCACCAGCATTTTATACATGGAAAGAAGAACATCCTAATTATGGCGGGGTAAATTATCCTTGGTCAACAAGACTGGAAAGAGAATCTTCAACTCTTTTGCACTGGAATAATAATTATAGTGTAAATAACGAACCAGAATCTCAAAATCATTTATTATCTGGCAATAATTATAGGCCGGTTGATTACACTTATAGAAATAGATTAGATCAAATAGATTTTCCAATGCATTGGAATTTCAATAATGTAAATGATGCTTTTAATATAGCACTAAGTGGTGATAAATATTATAGTGATGCAACCTGGAATGTTGTGTATGTTGATTCTCATGACTATGCACCAGATGGAGCACCAGAAAACAAAAGGTATTGTGGTAGCTGGGAAGAAAAATTAACACTTATGTTTACATTTAGAGGGATACCTTGTCTATACTATGGTAGTGAGATTGAATTTAAAAAAGGTATGCCAATAGATGTTGGGCCAAATGCTCCATTAGAACAGACTGGTAGAGCATATTTTGGAACAAATATTACTGGAACAAATCCAACTGTAACTGATTTTGGAGTTTGGTCTGGTGGCTCAGGAAGTATTGTTACTACATTGAATCATCCTTTAGCAAAACATATTCAGAGATTGAATCAGATTAGAAGAAAGTTACCTGCTTTACAAAAAGGTCAATACTCAAGAGAGGGTGTTAGTGGCGATTTGGCATTCAAGAGAAGATATACTGATGCAACAGTCGATAATTTTGTATTGGTTACAATTAATGGAGGAGCCACTTTTACTGGTATCCCAAATGGAACATATAGAGAAGTTATTACCGGTGCTCAGGTAACTGTTAGTAGTGGAACATTAACAGCAAGTTGTTCAGGTAATGGCAATGCAAGAATATATGTTCTACTCGGTACAACTGGTATGACTGATCCTGGTAAGATTGGAGAGGATGGAGCTTATTTAAAGCCATAAAAAATTATATTATTCTTATTTAGCCCCCTTAATTTAATGAGGGGGCTTTTTTATTTTGGTTCCCATTTGAAATGCGACAATTGTCGTATAGTTAGCATAGATTATTATAATGATATATTTATACCAATGGTATGATAATATTCCAGCATATAAAAGGGGATATCCCCATAATATAACAAAACTTAGTAAAATAACTATTTTATATAGATGTTTACCCCAGGTTTGTCATGGAATTTGAGATCTTACCAATTTTATATGGGATGAAATTTCAAAAAAGTGTATAATTATTTAAAAATTAAAAAAAGATTGAATAAATTTAAATAATATGATAATTTTAATCATCAATAGATTATTATCATTTCTTATCATAATTTATAAATATAATTAGTGAGTTAATTTAGTTGATATCGAATGTAGTCTCCCATTATTAAGTTTTTGCTTGGCAGAAATAAATTTTTATGCTATATTATAATCATTTATATTAAAAGAATTTTATTTTGTCAGAAAATTTAAACTATCGTGGCTTGTTAAAAGCATAGTTATGCTAAGAGTGGTTTTAGTGAAGAGTAATAAAAAAAGAATGCGTTTAAAAAAATGCCTGTTTTTATAGAAATTGAATTTGTTTTAGACAAAAATCTGTACCAAAAACAAGGTAATAGTATACTTCCTGGTCTATATAAAAGGGGATATCTGGATGAATCCTCTCATCCTTATCCTTATACCATTTTACCTTCCTTGCCCTCATATCCTCTATCTTATTCTTCACCTTCTCAAGCCTCTTTTTAAACCCATCAACCCCATACTTTTCCACAAGTTCAAAATATAATTCCAATATTTCCCTTACCAATACAGCGATACTAAAAGTATTTAAAGTATCGTGTATCTGTTTTAATTCATTATAAACCATTTCTTCCAAAAATACTCTTAGCCTTTTTGTAGCATTCACACAAGGATAATCCCTCTTTCTTCTTTCCTCTGTTAGATGCTTTTTCTTTAAAAAAGGTAGCATTGTATTTATTACCTCTCTTATTATTTCTGATACTCCTTTATTATTTTTGTCTGTTAAAATTTTAATCTTACCAAATAAATTATCATTAATCACAAAATCAAATTGTAGCATTTTATTTACCTCCAGTAATAAAAAATATTTTCTATATATTAATCACAAATTTTTTGAGAAAATCCTTTACAAGTTTTAGAAAAAATTTAAAAAATTTTTTAAAGATGACTTTCTGATATCTTTTGTTTAATGTGGATTTTTGACAAACTATAGTTTTTTGGATATATATAAAAGAAATTAAAAAGAAAAACAAATATTCAGATAACATTTTTGTCTATTACAGGCTTGTGGAGTTTTATAGAACTCTAAAAGGGCCTATGCAAAGAATAAGAAAGCATTTTAGCAGAATGGTGTTATCAACTGTATCAAGGGCAACAAAAGACAATAAAACAATCTATATAAGAAATACAAGCAAGCCAAATGATTTCCAAAAGGAGATATTTGATAAACTTAATCTCAATGAAAAAATAATCAATAAAAAAATAACAATAGTAGAATAAGTGGTAGGTACCATTAAAGAATGAAAAATCGATATAACTATCGATGTTTAAAAATGATATGAATTTTATTATGACAAAGTTAGTTTAATATAACATAAATTTTATTTCTTATAAAAAATATTTGACATATGTCGTAGTGCTAAAGTAAATATCCCTATATTTTAGTAAAGGGGATATCCACCTGTTAAATTAATCATAAACTAAAATTTGACTTCCTTCTTAATTTAGATAAGAACTTAGTAGATATGTCGTAAAATAACTATTTTTAATTTCTATTTTTATCATTATTTTAAAAATTCATTCTTTATTTTAAAAATCTCATCTCTTATTAAGGCTGCCTTTTCAAATTCTAAATTTTTGGCACATTCAAGCATATTTTTTTCTAATATCTTTATATACTCTTTTCTCTCTTCTGGATTCAATAGATTAAATCTTTTTTGTAAAATCTCAATATCTTCCTTTTCTTCTTTTATCTCAAGATTCTTCTTCCTTTCTAAAATCGCCTCTACTTTCTTTATAATTGTTTTAGGGGTAATATTATTTTGCTCGTTATATTTTAGCTGAATACTTCTTCTTCTATTTGTCTCATCTATTGCCTCTTTCATTGCATCCGACATTCTATCTGCATACATTATTACTCTACCATTAATGTTTCTTGCCGCTCTTCCTATTATCTGTATTAAAGATGTGGTTGACCTTAAGAATCCTACCTTATCTGCATCAAGAATTGCAATCAATGATACTTCTGGCAGATCCAGCCCTTCTCTTAATAGATTTATCCCAATAAGAATATCAAACTCTTTTGCTCTTAGTGCCTGAATAATTTCTACCCTTTCTATGGTCTCTATCTCACTATGAAGATATCTTACCTTAAATCCCTTTTCTGCAAAATACTCTGTTAGATCCTCGGCCATTTTTTTTGTAAGAGTCGTTATCAAAACTCTCTCACCCCTCTTAATAACAATATCTGCTTCATTCATCAGATCATCCATTTGATTCTCTGTTGGTTTTACAACAATAACTGGATCAACGAGTCCAGTAGGCCTTATAAGCTGCTCTACTATTACTTCTGATACTCTTCTTTCATATTCTCCCGGAGTTGCTGAGACATATACTGTCTGATTCATAAGAGATTCAAACTCATTAAAATAGAGAGGTCTGTTATCAAGAGCAGAAGGGAGTCTAAATCCATATTCTATAAGACTCAATTTTCTTGCTCTATCACCTTCATACATACCACCTATTTGTGGAATTGTAACATGGGATTCATCTATGAATGTTATAAAATCTTTTGGGAAAAAATCTATTAAAGTAGAGGGTCTATCTCCCTCTTTTCTACCGGAAAAATATCTTGAATAATTTTCTATACCTTTACAATATCCAATCTCCATTAGCATATCAAGATCATACTCTGTTTTTGTTCTTAATCTTTTTGCTTCAAGATCTTTGCCCATTTTAATTAGTTCATTACATCGAAATTCGAGTTCTTCTTTTATCTGTGGTATTACCCTGTTTAAAGTCTCTTTTGATGTAACAAAATGCTTTGCTGGAAATATTGTAAGTTTTTCAAGTTTATCTGTGATCTTATTGTTTATTATGTCAAATCTCTGAATCCTCTCTATCTCATCTCCAAAAAATTCTATCCTGAAACCACTCTTTGCATAGGCTGGAAATATATCAATAACATCCCCCTTTACTCTAAAACTGCCTCTTTGAAATATATTATCATCACGATTGTATTGAATGTTTATTAACTTTTTAATAAAATCTTCTCTATCAAAAAACATCCCAGTACGAATATTGATACTCTGTTCCCTGTAATCTTCTGGATTACCCAGCCCATATATACAGGAGACTGTTGCAACAATTATTACATCATTTCTCTCCATAAGAGCACTTGTTGCTGAAAGTCTCATCATATCAATCTCTTCATTTATATCTGCATCTTTTTCTATATAAAGATCTTTTTCAACAACATAAGCCTCTGGCTGATAGTAGTCATAATAACTGACAAAGTATTCCACAGCATTTTCTGGAAAAAAATCTTTAAACTCGCGATATAGTTGAGCAGCAAGAGTCTTATTATGAGACATTATGAGAGCCGGTCTATTTATACTTTCAATAACCTTTGCCATTGTAAAGGTCTTACCTGATCCAGTAACACCTAAAAGAGTAAGATTTTTTTTGCCTGCTAATATATTTTCTACAAGAGTATCTATTGCCTTTTGCTGATCACCAGCAGGACCAAACTCTGAGACCACTTTAAATTTATTCATTTGAGTATAAATATATCACTTATAATAAAATAAGTAAATAAAATTTGATTTGTCTTTACTTTTTAATATTTTGTGATATAATATTATAAAGAATAATTTTTTATTAAAAAAAAATGGAGATTATATGAAAAAAAATTTAATAATAGTATTGTTATTGCTTTCAGTAGCTTTTATAATAATGTTTTCCTGTCCTATTGAAAGAGATATAATGAGAGAGCCAGATTATACAAAAAAGAATAAGATATATGGCTTTAGTAAACCAATAAATCTTAAATTGTTAAATAATAATCTATATATTATGGATAAAAGTAGTGGAATTTATAAAATAGATTTAACTACCACTAATTTAACCTCAGATTCTAACAAAAGCGATGTCGCTACACTTATTTATAGTAACGACAACTCTGGGGATATTGTTAATTTTGATATAACAAATGACTATCTTTATTTAATCACCTATAAATCAGAATACTATTATATAGTTAAACAGAAATTAGCAGATTCATCAAGAACTGGTTTTAAAATCCCGAGTAAGTTACCAGCATTTAATATAACATTTTATGATAACTATGTTTATGTCTCTGGTAACTTTAATATGTCCTTAGGTGTAATACATACTGATAAAATAGGGGATCCTTCTGCTGACCAATATTTTCATTATTCAAAGAATACATATTCTCCTAAGGAAATAGTTGTTGCTGGTTCTTCACCTTATAAAATTTATGTTAGTTCAACTGCCAGCGATGAAATAGGAATAGAGACATACAATTTTAATGATCCGACCATTGATGCATTAAAAACTGATCTATTTCCATCTTTGAAAAAATATCCTTTTCATATAAAAAGGGTAAATGATAACCTATATTTTACCTCTTATCAGAATGTAACAATATTTGATATTTCAAATCCAGACTCACCGACTATAAAAAAGAGTATCCCTTTTGATACAGAAATAGGGATATTTGATGTGGAGATCTATAATGACAAATTAGCATGTCTTTATGGCTATCAAATAAAACCAGATAAATACACCTCTTCTGAATATGAACTTAAACCATACTATTCTGGTATTAAAATAATTAGCAATCCAATGACAAGTCCATCAGAAATAAAGAGTAAGGAGATATTCATAGAAGGATGGTGCATAGATTTTGTTGTTTACAATAATTTTGTTCTTTCTGCAAATCAGATGGAAGCCGAGATTACCATTAATAAGATAGAATAATTTATGAAACTATTAAATATTCTCTTTTTTTTTACACTAAATTTTTTAGTATATTCTCAACAGATAGATATAATCGGCAAATCAGTAAATGGCTCTCCTATAAAATTGTATAAGTTTGGGAAAGGTGAAGATCTTATTATAATAATAGCCGGTATCCATGGCAATGAGAAAAACACTTCTAATACAGCATATTCTATTATTAATCTCTTACAAAAAGGTGAAATAACATTTGGACCTAATAAAATGTTATGGATTATTCCTGTTTTAAATCCAGATGGCTTTAAACAAAATAAAAGAACAAATGCAAATGATGTTGATCTTAATAGAAATTTTGATACTTCAAACTGGCAACCTAAATCCATAAAAGTAAATGAAATTCTTAATTGTGGGGAATTCCCATTCAGTGAGCCAGAGAGTTTAAGTATAAAGAGTCTTTTTGAATCAATAGAAAAGAATATAACCCCTGTGATTATCTCTTTACATTCTTATGGCGATGCACTAATTCCAGCAGATGATAGTTATAAAAATATAGAATTAGTAAACATTTTAAAAAAAGAATTGTCCTATACTTATGATTCTGTTGGGTATTATGTATCAGGAGATCTAACACAATGGGCTTCTGAAAAATTAAATATAGCAGGAGTAACAATTGAGTTTAAAACAAAAGATAAAGAAGAGACTGACGAAATTATAAAATTAATAGAATCTCTTAATAAAATAAATTTTAAAGAAAGAATATATAAAAAAGATATTTTTTCTTTTTTAAATGGTGGAAATAATTTTAATATTATAAATAAGTTAACAGAAAATATTATAGAAAAATTAAAAAAAATAAAAAATGGCGAAAAAATTTTTCTTGATTATTTTAGTAAAATTCCAAAAGAGGATGAACTTCTTTTACTGGTAAATAAATCTAATAAACTTTCCCAAAATTATGTTCCCTCTGATCTTATCTATTTTACTAACAAAGATCTACCTTCTGATAAAGAAAATTTTCAATTAAGAGAAATAATAGTGGAAGATCTAAAAAATATGATTGAAGATGCTAAAAAAGATGGAGTTAATTTAATCATTATTTCGGCATATAGATCTTATGACACTCAAAAAAATTTATATGAATACTGGGTCAATAAATTGGGAAAAAAGGAGGCTGATAGAGTTAGTGCTAAGCCGGGTGCTTCACAACATCAACTTGGAACAACAATAGATTTTAATTCACTTAATGTCTCTTTTGAAAATACAAAAGAGGGAGAATGGTTAATGAAAAATGCATATAAATATGGATTTATTATGTCTTATCCTAAAAATATGGAACATATCACAGGTTATGCTTATGAACCATGGCATTATAGATATGTCGGTAAAGAGGCTTCTTATCTTATATACAATTTTTTTGACAATTGTCTTGAATATTTTTTAATCTGGTATTGGGGATTGCACAAAGATTAGCCTCTATTCACCCAAATACGCTTTCTTTACATCTGGATTTTTTAATAAATTTTCTGATTGATCAGTAAGAACGAGCTTACCAGTCTCCATCACATATCCCATTTTAGAATTTTTTAAGGCAAGTTTAGCATTTTGTTCAATAAGAAATATTGTGGTTCTTAATTCTCTATTTATCTCTCTAATAACATTAAATATATTTTTAATAATTATTGGGGCAAGCCCAAGCCCTGGCTCATCTAAAAGTAATACCTTCGGTTCATTCATCAATGCTCGTCCAATTGCAAGCATCTGCTGCTCTCCACCAGAAAGTAAGCCAGCCTTTTGTTTTGCTCTTTCTTTTAATATGGGAAATATATTAAAAACACTCTCTACTCTATTTTGAAATACTTTTTTATCTCTTAAGAGATATGCCCCCATTTCAAGATTTTCATATACTGTTAATTGAGAAAAAACCATTCTTCCCTCTGGGACAAGGGATATCCCCCTTGATGTTATTCTGTCTGATGTTAAAGATTTTGTTTGAGATACAATTATTTCATCATTATAAATTATTCTTCCTTTTGAAATCGGCTCAAGTCCAACTATTGCCTTTAGAAGGCTTGATTTGCCTGCTCCATTTGCTCCTATTAATGCGACAATTTCCCCTTCTGATATCTTTATGTTTATATCTTTAAGAGCAGTTATATTACCATATTTTAATTCGACATTTTCTATAATTAAAATTTCTTTACTCATCTTCTCTCCCTAAATATGCCTCAATTACCTCTGGATTATTTTGAATCTCTTTTGGTGTTCCGCTTGCTATTTTTTTACCATAATTAAGAACAGTAATTTTATCACAAATATTCATTACCAGTTTCATATCATGTTCAATTAATACAATAGTAACCCCTAACTCTTTAATTCTTTTTATTGTATTCATAAGATCTTCTGTCTCTTTTGGATTCATTCCAGCAGCAGGTTCATCAAGAAAAAGCAATTCTGGTTCTGTTGCCAATGCTCTTGCTATTTCAAGTTCTCTCTGTTTACCATAAGGAAGATTTTTTGCCTTTTCATTTGCAAAATCTTTTAAATTAAAAAAATCAAGCCATTTCATCGAATTATTATAAATATCTTTTTCTTCTCTCTTTACATAGATATAACCAAGAATCGCATTAATAAAACTATTTTTTGTTAGATATGGATGTGTCCCTTTAAAATGTCTACCTATCATTACATTTTCTAAAACAGTCATATCCTTAAAGAGTCTTATATTCTGAAATGTCCTTGCAATTCCCAATCTTGTAATCTTATATGGGGCAAGTCCAGTAATTATTTTTCCTTTAAAAAAGACATCACCAGCAGTTGGGATATCCATACCTGTTATATTATTAAATAGAGTGGTCTTACCAGCCCCATTTGGACCTATAAGGCCTGTTATAGAGTTTTTTTCTACTTCAAAATCAACATTATTTACGGCAACAAGGCCACCAAAAACCTTTCTTAATCCTTTTGTATATAGTAAAATCATTTCTTATTCCTTAATTTCATCTCTTTTACAATATTAGTTTCATAGTCAATCTTTTTTCTTGGTATAATCCCTTGTGGTCTATATATCATCATTAAAACTAAAATTAAACCAAATATTATCTGATTAAACTGTGGCGGAATCAGGGAAGAAATCCCAAATATTTTAGGTAATTCACTTGCAAAATATATTATAGTTGCACCAAGAACTGCTCCTAAGTTATTCCCCATTCCACCAAGCACTACCATACAGAGTATAATTATTGAAAGCATAAAATCAAAAGAATTTAGCACAACCACTTTTATAAATACAGAAAAAAGACTACCTGCAATACCAGCAAAAAATGCTCCAATTATAAAAGAAAAAACCTTATATTTTGTTACATCAATCCCCATTGCAAGAGTTGCAACCTCATCCTCTCTAATTGCCTCAAGAGCTCTGCCAAATCTTGATTGAGTAAGTCTTTTTATTGCAAAATAGGTAATAGCAACAAAAATCCATATTAATATTAAATACTGAAATTTATTGTATGCACTAAATTTTATGCCAAAGATAGAAGGCGGGGGTATTTCACTTATACCTTTTGGTCCACCTGTAAGAGAATCCCAATTTAAAAATATATTCTTCACTATTTCAGAAAAACCAAGGGTTGCTATTGCAAGGTAATCCCCTCTTAATCTTAAATTTGGAAGGCCTATTAAAAAACCAAAAAAGGCGGCAATAAAACCAGATATAATTAATGATGGTAAAAAGGTAAAATGTGCTTTTGTCATAAGAATTGCTGTTGTGTATGCTCCTACTCCATAAAAAGCAGCATGACATAAAGAAAGAAGCCCCGTATATCCAGCTATTAGATTAAGACTGAGAGATAGAATAACAAATATACCGAGTGTTGCTATATTTAATAATATTAAATCAATCATACCTTTTCTCTTGTCTTTTTTCCCAATATTCCTTCTGGTTTAAATAAGAGTATTATTATTAAGACACCAAAAGCAATTATGTCTTTAAAGCCAACTGGTAATCCTAATACTGCTGTTCCAAATGTCTCTAAAAGGCCTAAAATAATTCCACCAAGCATTGCACCACTAATATTACCAATGCCACCAACAACAGCAGCAATAAAGGCTTTAAGTCCAGCCATTGTACCCATCGTTGGGTATACTTTATAGTCAAGAGCAATTAAGACTCCTGCTATTACAGCAAGCCCAGAACCAATTGCAAAGGTTATACTTATAATTCTATTTATATTTATTCCCATAAGAGAAGCAACCTTTTGATTTTCACTCGCAGCCCGCATTGCTTTTCCAGTCTTTGTCTTATCAATAAATATTTTCAAACCCACCATAAGAATCAGTGATAAAATTAAAATCATAAGTTGATTAGGAGATATTGATATTCCAGAAATAGTTATAGGTGTATTATCAAAAGGATATTGAAATTTTTTAGACTTTGTGCCAAATAAAAAGGCGGCAAGATTTGATAATATTATTGAAACCCCTATTGCACTTAATAATGGGGCCAATCTTGGAGCATTTCTTAATGGCTTATATGCTAATATTTCTACTGATACACCAAGTGTTACTCCAAAACATATACCGATTATTAGAGAGATGATAAAAGCCACAAAAATTAAAAAAGGTGTTTTAAAATAGTTTAAGAACACATCATATATAATAAGAGATATATAGGTGCCCATCATTAATATTTCGCCATGAGCAAAATTTATAAATTTTAATATACCATATACCATTGTATAACCTAAAGCAATGAAAGCATAAATGCCGCCAACTGTAAGTCCATTTATAAAATGCTGCAATATTGTAGAGAAATTAAAGTTCTCCAATTTTTACCTCTTTATTTTCTAAATAGGGGATATCCCATTTAAAAATTATTAAAACTTTTAAAATTATAGATATAAATATTAATTTTGTCAATCTTTAAAAAGTAAATTTTTACTACTTTTCTATATTCTAAAAGATAAATAGGTCTTCCTGAAAAAGATGTATCATATAAAAATATAATAAAGTTATAACAAAAATATAGTTGTAAAATGCAAAGATTTTTGATATAATGATTAAAAATC
>Ga0209409_1001673_pt1 | contig 18301 bp, 21 predicted proteins | sample AD_JPNMR1_MetaG_FD_184424 | JGI IMG/M metagenome (GOLD analysis project Ga0209409, IMG submission 184424) | Active sludge microbial communities of municipal wastewater-treating anaerobic digesters from Japan - AD_JPNMR1_MetaG (SPAdes) (version 2) | ecosystem: Engineered > Bioreactor > Anaerobic...
AAATAAACCTTTTGATAAAGTTTTGTCCTCCTGAAAAGACAGAGCATATTCTTCTGAATGGTTACGATGTTACAACTGAAACTTTTTAAGCATCCTAATAACCTAATAAGGTCCTCAAGTTCTACATAGGTTATGGAGGGATGTGAGGGGCAAGAAAGCTCGGGAACTAAACCACCACCGGCTAAAGCCGGTGGGTTCAAAAGAACCAATGTATGGTAAGTATGGGTCGGCTGAAGCCGACTCTTGTTTTCATGGAGAGATATGAAAATCACCGTCATTTTTTTGAAGATCCTGGGTAGCGATGTATTCCATAATGACTTCATCGGTATATTTCTTATTAAATTCTGTCCAGTTGGTATTATTTGAATCAAAATGAGTTTTTATTACAAATGCAGCTCTCACAACCTCACTGAAATCGTCCATTCTGTCAGAATAGTCTATAATTCTATCCCTTCCACCCTTTGATTTGTGGATGTATATGTGTCTGGCACTTGTGTTTGTTGTAATCCAGTCGACAACTTTTTTAATATCCGATACCCTCGCACCTGTTTTATACTGAATGATGGCAGCAGATTTAAATGGAGGTAAATTTATACAGTCAATCACTTTTTCGGGGTTGCTAAAAGGCATTGTCCTTCCCGATGGTTTTGCCATTTGAGCCCACAATAGTCTATTTTCATCAATATAATCAACGAGGTCTTTTCTACCTAAAATAAAAAACAGCTTTAATAGGGCAGAGGCGTTAATCTTGATTGTTTTCTCAGTAACATCTCTATCAATGAGATTTTTAAAGTGATTGCTTATATGTTCAACAGTGATCTGGTTTATCCTTTTTACGTCTTTTAGCACCGTATTTTTAAAATTGTTTATAATGCCAATGTATCTTTCCATAGTTTCATAGCTGTGGATTAATATTGAGTATTTGTATCTTTTCTTAATATTTCTCTTGGAGGTACCAATACCTTTCTTGAAAAAATTTATAGCCTGTGAGAATGAGTGCATGATACTGCTTTTATAACTCAGGCCTTTAAGTAATGGTTTGAAATGATTCATTTTTTTAACCTCCTTTATATGGGCACAGTAATCCCCTATTGATTTTTCAGTTTCTTTCATAAGGCCACTGAGGCTGGCCGCATCCCCCACTATCCCCCCTTTTTGTTTTAAAAAAATGTCACTCCGTGGGCAGAGGACACTTCCCTGCAAAACATTGCTTTTCATATTATTTACGCCTCCATCTGTTTTATTGTGTCTTAAAAACAGTTTCATTTTTGATAAATAGATGGGTCTATGCTGGCCTCGGGCACAGCCCCTATATGGAAGGGGGGAAAACCGTATAGGGACCACGCCTGCCAGAAAGACCTCAATTTTTAATAAACCCATTTTTTTTCGCCACCACTACAAAATATTTTCTACATATATATTACTTCTATCCATGACAGGGTTTTTCCGTAGGAAGTATTCCTGCGGTGTACATATTCCCCTTTAGATTAATAAAAAATCCCCATATTCTCTCATTCAGCTTTCCCTTCAATACAATATCTCAGATATCCCCTTGCCTTTGAGAATTCTGGCTCTTCAATTACAACAGCTGACTTTTTTCTCTTAAAAATATCGGGTGTGAGTACATTTGCCCCTCCTCCTGTAAACACAAGTAAATAATAAATTATATCCCCGAGTTCACATTCCATCCTTGTTCTAAATACTTCTTCATAACTTTCAAGGGCATTCTTTTTTGCTGAAGTTAAGTCCACCTTTTTATTTTCGATGCTTATAAAACCATTTTCGAATACTTTTATTAACCTCGATAAAGAAAAGCTTTTGGCTTTTGAGATTTCATCTGGAAACGAGGCCCTGAATACTTCTATTGCATTTTTAACACCTAATCCCTGTATGCTATTACCCCTTAATAGTCTCCATGTCCCCTCTGTTTTGTCCGCTATGATATACTCCACTGAATTAAATCCCACATCTATGATAAGCACTTCTTCCGCATATGCAGGAAGTCTTTTTTGAACATCAGAAAATACCCCCAGCCCTCCGGACAGGATATCGCAATCAATTCCAAGTCCCTCAACTATCTTTCGAAGATCCCCCAGGTGTTTTTTGTCACTTATGTGAAGGCCTGTTACTATTTTTTGAAACCCTCCTAAAATACTTTCGGCATGTTTTATAAAGAGAGGGAAGTACTTTAAAAGATCGTTAACGTCAGGAATACATATGGGACACAGCTCATCCTGCACATTCTCTCCCACCAGATATCGTTTGGTGCCATAAGGTATACCTGCAGAACCTCCATAGCCTATCCAGGATGGGAACTTTAAGGATCCCCCATCGTCTGTCACAACCTTTGTCCATCCAAAGCCTACATCAATACTAGCGATCATGTTAAACCTCCTTTGATTTTTTATTCATATATATATTAATTACAGGGTGTGTAAGATCAGGTGGTGGTTGTTTATATTGTGGAAAGGGAGGATTGTTTGGATTATGTATCTTAACTTTTTCACTTTGCCGAAAAAGAAATTACGAATCTGTAAAGAGGAAAGGATCAGCGATTTCGTCGATTTTGATCCAGCCAATGCCATTAAATTTACGATATATCGGAGGCGCCCGAGTGGTAGCCCGGGGGAGACAGATATCTCTGGCTGTCAGTAGTACCCTCCCCTTCTGGATATCGAGATTCCTCTGGAGGATTGAAGATCTTTGTCCAGCCGAACTTAAAGCCTAAATGTAGTAGTCAGAAAAATCTCGCTTCTTCTGAGAAATCTGAGAAAAGCCCGATTGTGAAATTATACTGTGGTCATCCCTGAAACCTGGTTGTTTGCAGATTAAAAGAAGAAAAATCCAATTCCGGTCAAATGATCTTAGCTCTTAAAGACCATTGCATTGAGTGCCTGGTTCTGTGTTGAAGGGGAGACTTTCTTCTCCACGGCCAATTGGCTCAAAAAATCCTGTAAATCTCTCCCCTCAAGTTGATCAGGAGATTTGTAATTGACAAAGTGCTTAAAACTTTTTAGCCAGAGAAGATAAGTCTTCTCAGTGCTAAGAGACCTATGACGAAGCCTCAAAGCCTCACGCATCTTCTCTTCAAAAAGTTCCCAGGTCTCTTTATTGGAAGATATATCTCCTGTCGTTGGGGAAATATTCTTTGAAAGAAAATAGTCGTATAATCTTAAAGCAGCATCCGCCTGATTGCCTTGCCATTCTTCGTATTTCCTCCCTATATCCGAGAGAAACTCCTTTTTCTTATCACTGTTCAATCTGGTGGAAAGGGGTTGATTTAAGAAATGGTAACAATCTGAAACCTATTTTAAGTAGTAAGGAACATATTGGGATTTTATATTCCCCTTTTTATTTAAAAAGATTTCATAAGCCTTTAGCATAACAATCACCTAATTTGAATTAACTCCACATAATAAATTAAATTCGGCTATTATATTTCTATTATTTCCAGAAATCAAATTTTACTCGCAAAGTTTTTATTGACAGCCTTTTTTTTACCCCTATATAATACCTTTATCAATAGAATAAATTTAAAAAAAATAATGTTAGGTGGACAATATTCTTGTGAGAAAGGGCAATATGGGAAATTCCGACAACCCACGAAAAGGCTCTGATTTCGAAAAAAGAGCAAAAGAATTTTTTATGACTGAAGGAATTGTCTTGGAATCTGGTTTTAGTATTCCTATTGGTTTTTCTAGTGTTAAAAAGGCGCATAAATTTGATTTAGGTTCGCATGAACCTCCCATTTTAGTGGAGTGTAAATGTCATTCTTTGACTGAGAGTGGAAACTCTCCAAGTGCAAAGTTATCCGTTTGGAACGAAGCTATTTTTTATTTTATGGCGGCCCCAAATAATTATCGGAAAATATTATTTGTCTTAAAAAGCATTAAAGATGGTAAATCTTTGGCGGAACATTATATTAAAAGTAACCGACATTTGATTCCAAATGGCGTGGAGATTTGGGAATATTCACCAGAAACTGGAACAGCGAATAGGGTCAATATTATTGATGCCACCTAACTACAGGCTGAAGCTGACGGCTCCTTCGGTCACACCGCTTGCAGCCTATTGCTTTGGTGGCCAAGCGTCGCGCCCTCGGCCCGCAGCTTAGCCTGGGCGTTAACGGTGAATAGCACCAGAAAGGAGTGTGTATGAAAAGAATAATACTGGTCCTATCAATTGTTGCCTTTCTTGGCGGTTGTGCTACTGCCTCCAAAACATTCACATCCGATGGAAAGGAAGGGTACTTTATAAACTGCTCTGGTAGTGCTCTAAATTGGGGCATGTGCTATGAAAAAGCAGGTCAGTTGTGTGGAACAAAAGGCTATGAAGTTCTTGAAAAGAGCGGAGATACTGGAGCCATGGTCACAGCTGGACAGTATGGCCTTTTTGGCGGCTCCGTTATCAATCGAAGCATGATCATAAGATGAAAGGATTAAATCAGAAGCCCGTCGGTCGATGGGCAATCAACATTGATTTGGAAGGTTTTGGGCATCTATATGACAAGGAAGATTGTATTATACTGCCTTTAGTGGACACGAACATTGTAATCTAATATACTAACAATGGAGGTATTGACATGGAAAAGATTCCAAAGGCAGTATTTACAAAAGAGTTTAAAGAGGAAGTAGTGAAAATGGTAATGGAAGAAGGATTGTCCATAGGAGAGGTGGGCCGCAGACTATCCATACCCAAATCTACCTTAGACTACTGGGTCAAAAAAGCCAGAGAAGGAAAGCTTTTAGATAATTCATACAAGAAACACAAACCAGTAACCCCGGAGGAGATGGAGCTTGCAAGATTAAGACGTGAGAACGCAGAGCTCAAATTGGAAAGGGAAATATTAAAAAAAGCTTACGGCTACCTTTACAAAGGAAGTCGCTTAAGAAGTATGCCTTTATAAACAAGATGCGGCTCAAATACCCCATCCCCCTTATGTGCAGGGTATTAAAAGTATCAAAGAGTGGTTATTACATATGGCTTAAAAGACCACCATCAGAAAGACAGATAGAAAACAGACGTCTTGAAGTAGAAATTGAGGCTGCCCATAGAAGAACCAGGGGGGTATTTGGACCCCATAGACTACAAAAAGAATTACAATCCCACGGGATAAAGGTGAGTCTATACCGTATAAGGAGAATAAGAAGAAACCTCAATTTAAGATGTAAACAGGTTAAAAAGTTCAAAGCAACCACCAATTCAAAACATAGACTCCCTGTGGTAGATAATCTTATCAACCAGAACTTTATAACAGATGCACCTAATAAGGTCTGGGTGACAGACATACCATATATCCCCACCAGAGAGGGTTGGCTTTACCTTGCAACCCATAAGGACATATTCAATGGAGAGATAGTGGGGTATGCAATGGATTCACACATGAGGGAGGGCCTTGTTAAAAACTCCCTTCTTATGGCTATACACAAGAGAAAACCAGGTGCAGGACTTATCCATCATTCTGACAGGGGCAGTCCATATGAATACCAAAAACTCCTTAAGTTTTTCAACATCATACCATCATGAGCAGAAAGGGTAATTGCTATGATAACGCCCCTATGGAGAGCTTTTTTGGTACCCTTAAAAATGAGCTTGTCCATCATAGAAGGTATAATACAAGAAAAGAGGCGATAAAGGATATTACCGAATACATAGAGGTATTCTACAACAGGCTAAGGCCACAGCAAAGGCTCAACTACTTATCACCCTGTGAGTTTTTGAAAGAATTTTATGCAATGAGGAAGGCAGCACGAAAAAAAGTTCGAGTCCATTATTGACGGCAGGGGTCAATGTGGAAGAAATTGGTGCGTCAGTTCGACAGGTTCATCAGTATCAGTACCGAACAACTATTTGGTGGTTGGTCACCTGAAGAATTTCCGGAAATGCGGGCGTGGTGGAAATATATCACTACAAGGTACGCCTGGATTCAATAGGGCGAGCCTAAAAAATGTTATGCCATGTGTCTTAAACGATGAGGTGTGTTAATGGACAAAGGATTTAATATCCTGTCATATTTGATAAAGGATGAAAATGACATCACTAAATTTCTTTACGGTTTATTGAGATACAAGCCCTTTCTTAATGTTATACTTTCGCTTTTTAAAATAGGCCAATCTGAATCAGCCGAAATAAGCTGGGACGACGTGGACATGCAAAAAGCGATTAGCGGATTCGTCCCGGATATCTCCATCTTGGGAAAGGCAGTAAATATTCTCATCGAAGTTAAGACAAATCCTTGGACAGGTTTAACAGATAATCAACCTCAGACATATCTCCAGTGGCTGGCCGAGCAAAGTACATCCAAAGCTGGATACTTCATAGCCATTGTTCCTCCTGTCTATAAGCATTTACATGAATTGGAAAAACGGATAACATCCTTTGACGGTTCCAGCGCCTCACATCCTGTCATCTCAAAAATTATTACATGGGGGGATATACTTAACACGCTTCGTGAGAATGACCTGGACCAAATGAGTCCATATATTAGAGACTTCTGTGACCTTCTTACGTCTTGGTATACGACTCCGATTACCAAATTTAACTTTGAGGAGGTTCGCGAAATGTACAATGCTGATACCGCTAAAGGTATAAGAAAGTTGATAAAAGTAGTTGAAGATGTCATATCAGGCATCGAACAAAAAGGCTACAAGGTTGAATACAGTTTCAATAGGAGATGGTGAGAAAAGGGGGAATATGGTGTCTATGTGAAACATGGTGACCAGTATCTACTTTGGTTTGGCCTTTGGCAAGACTACTGGGAAAAGACAGGGGAACCATTGTGTTTTGGGGTTCAAAGTGGGAAATGGCATGATCGCATTTGTAAAGAGTTTATGAGAATACACCCCAATTGCACTAAATTTCCTCCGAATGATCTCAAGCCGTGGTTAGTATTAGGGATCCCAAAGGAAATCCTCCTATCCGAAGACCCCGTCATGCGAATTCTTGATGACTTAGATAAAGATTTGTCCCTTCTTCGTGCCCAGATTGAGGGGTCCCAGAGTACAAATAACCACTCTAACCCGACCAGATAAAGCACCGGCGGGATAAGAAAGGTGTTGAGCAGATTGAAAAAATGCTAAAGGCTGTCTAAAAAGAGTTGACCATGTCTCTTTTTATTTCAACTCAACCATATATAGAACAAACAAAAAAACTTATCTCTTATAGGTCATTCTCTGCCAGTAACCATAAAAGAAAATCAAGGTCTAAATAAAAAAATGTCAATTTTTGCAAATTTTTGATAGTGCGACAGGCTAGCCTGTCGCATTTTCATTTTTTGTCATTTTTAACAAATTTTCTAAATTTTTATTATCTCATATAAATTACATGAAATTTAAAGTCTCCATAACACAGATATGTATCCAAATTATAAAAATAAAAAAATTAATACTATTATGTGAAAGATATTATTTTAGTCAAGGATATAGCAGAATTATTTTCTTTGACAACCACAGAGGAGATTTTATATTCTCTAACTGTAGTTGAGGATGTTGTGAAATCAAAAGTAAAAATCAGGACAAAACAAAAATGTCCGGTTTGCGGTAATTGTTTTGAACATTATCCCCGATTAGGTTTTATCTGCAAAAACTGCAAAACTATACCAAAAAAATTTTTTATAGATATTCATTATAAAGGACAACGCAAAAAGATATATTCAGACAAAAGAGGACATCCCTTAGATAGTTATAATCTTGCTCTTGAGACTTCACATTATATATCTACAGAGATTAAAGATGGGACCTTTGACCCATCTAAATACGACAAAAAAATACAATCAGAATTTTATATCAAAACAAAACTTATTGAATATTATGAAAAAAAGAAAGAAGATATTGCACCAAGTTATTTAGGGACTTTTAAAAAACACATAGATACTGCAATCCAATTCTTTGGAAATACTGATGTCAGGGATATAAAGAAAATAAATTTAATAAAATATAAAGACTATCTTGAAAGCAAAAATCTCTCCAATAAAACAATTAAAAATTATATTGACAATCTAAGAGCCTTTTTTAATTATCTGAAAAATGAATTGGAGTTGATTACTGAAGTACCAGCTTTTCCAAAAGTTGAAGTGTCTTTGCCGATAATCAAATGGATTTCAAACGAAGATCAGATAAAAATTTTTGAGGCAATACCAGATGAACACAAACCAATATTTGCATTTCTATTTCTCGTTGGATGCAGACCTGGGGAGGCAAGGGCTTTAAAAGTTAAAGATGTTAATTTAATAAATAAAAGCATAACTATAAGCTCCACATTTTCAGGTAATGTTTTAAGAAATAAAAGAAAAGGAAGAAAGTCAAGATCTGTTCCTATACCAATTAATGAAGAATTATATCCCATTATCGAAGAGTGCGTTAAAGATAAGACGCCAGATAGTTTCGTTTTCATAAATCCAAAAACAGGAAAATTTTATACTCAAAAAAAATTACAAGTAATATGGAATAATATAAGAAAAAAATTTAATCTTGATAAGAACATTAGATTATATGATGCTACAAGGCACTCATTTGCAAGTAATCTTTTGAATCAAAATGTGCCGATCGCCAAAATATCAAAGCTCTTAGGACATACAAACATTAAAACCACTGAGAGATATGCCCATGTAGATATAAATAGTTTGAGGGTGGATATAAATAAAATATCTTTAAAGAAGGTTATAGATTTTCAGAAAAAAGAAGAAAAAGAAAATAAAAATCAATAGTTCCACTTAATAAGCGATTTTTGAGAAAATAAAGCTTTTAACAATAATATTTTTTCTGTCAGTACTATAATCATATATAAATGGTCATGTAAGCTGATTACTTTATTAAAAATTTGCTTTGTTCATAAAAAAATACAAAAAACTTAATTTTTGGGGGACGGTTTTGAGGACGTTTGGGGACGGTTTGGGGACGGTTTTTTTAGGGGTATTTTGGAACCCACCCTTAATGATTTCAATAAGTTATATGGTGGAGGCGGCGGGAATCGAACCCGCGTCCAAAAAAGCTGGGATGCAGAAAGACTACATGCTTAGTCAGTGTATTTGTCTCGGATGAAAGAACACCCACTGACAGGTTTTCTGTCATCCATACCTATTGGGTTTCGCCTTTCTGTATAGGTGTCCAGAAAGACTATCCTGCTTGTATCACACCATTCTAAACTTAAAGCAGGCAGAAAGTTTAGATGATGTAGCCGTCTTATGCGGCTAATGCGTACTCGTGAGAGTCTGCAGTTATATTTAGTTCTGCCTTTTTTCGGGTTGGCAGCTCCCCGGCATGCCTCTCTGACCCACACTTCCCTGTCGAAGCCTATCGCCCCCATAAGAAGGTTTACTGTCATTTTATGCGGATCTCCCTCTCTGCGAGTCGCTTTTCATCTTTACGTTTTATACTCTCCCTTTTATCGTAAAGGGTTTTTCCTTTTACAAGGGCAAGTTCTACCTTTGCCCTGTTCTGTTTGTTAAAATACATGGAGAGTGGCACTAAGGTATAGCCCCTTTCATTTACTTTACCTGTTAACTTATTTATCTCCCTTTTATGGAGGAGTAATTTTCTATCCCTTTTTGGCTCATGGTTGAATATGTTTCCATAAGAATAGGGGCTTATATGGGCATTTACAAGAAAGACCTCCCCATTTTTTATCTTTGCGAAACTATCTTTAAGGTTTGCCCTGCCCTCTCTCAGGGATTTTACTTCAGTCCCAGATAGGGCTATCCCTGCCTCAAGGGTCTCCTCAATATGATAGTCATGATATGCCTTCCTGTTTGTGCATATAACCTTCATAAATATAATTATAACACATTTTATAGAAAACAGCATGCTCATTTTTGCTTGAATAGAACCATATATTTATGTTATTTCGTGAGATAACAAGGCAAAATTATTGAAGGGGGGACAGTGATGGAACATAAGAATTCTGTTTTGATTATAGCCACAATGGACACAAAAGGCACAGAGGCAAGGTACCTCGAGTCATGTCTCAATGATATAGGGATGCCTTTTATTACCCTCGATGCAGGGATAAGAGGGGAATCGCCTTTTCCTGTAACTATAAGCAGGCAGGAGGTGGCATTAAAGGCAGGCATGCCTATTGATGAGGTTCGAAGTATCGTCCAGGAAGGTGATGCCATATCTGTAATGGCAAAAGGGGCACTGGAATTGGCACAGGAATTATATAATAAAGGTGATATCGCCGGGATCATAGGCATAGGCGGCTCTATGGGCACTACACTCAGTACATCTGTTATGCGATCATTTCCTGTGGGATTTCCAAAGGTTATGATAACCACAATGGCCTCAAGGGATACACGTTTTTTTGTGGGGACAAAGGATATTATGATGCTCCATTCTATATGCGACCTATCCGGTATCAATCGCATCACAGAAAAGATTCTCCGTAATGGCGCCCTTGCCATAGCAGGCATGATAAAAAACAGGACTGAGTTTCCTGAACCGTCAAAGCCCCTTGTTATCCTTTCAACCTTGGGGACCACAGAGGCATGCGCACAATACATAAGAAGTGCCATGGAGGATAAAAAAAAGGAGGTAATGGTATTCCATACAAACGGTTCTGGTGGAGAGGCAATGGAGGAGATAATCGAGAAAGAGGAGGTGAAACTGGTAATTGACCTATCCCTCCACGAACTGGCTGACCATTATTTTGGCGGCGATTACGATGCAGGGCCACAGCGGGGCTCTGCTGCATTAAAAAAAGGTATACCTACTATTATAATCCCGGGGAACATAGATTTTATTGTTACCGGCCCCCTCTCCCAGGCAAAAAAATACTTCCCTGGTAGAGAATACCATGTCCATAATTCTGCTATTACAACTATAAGAACAAAAAAAAGGGAATTAGAGGTTATTGCAGAGATTCTGTCAAGATTCTGCAATGAGGCAAAGGGCCCTGTTTCGGTCATGATACCGGCCGGTGGTTTTTCAGCATGGGACCAGAAAGGCCATCCCTTTTACGACCCCGATGGGGTAAGGTTATTTACAAAGACAATGAAAAAAGAGTTGGGCCCCCATGTCCCTATTGAGGTTTTATCATTTAATATCAACGATATAGGTTTTGCAAAGGCAGTCGTAGATAGGGCCAATATTCTATTGAACCAATAGGATTGTATGGACAGTTTTTTTGTAGTTACCGAGCCAGTGGCAGACATAAGGAGAGAACCAATAGATGCCAATAACCTATACATCCATGATGACCTCCAGGAGACACAGGTATTATTTAACGAGGTCCTTCTCTATAAAGATGAGATAGACGAATGGTTTTATGTAGAGGCCGTTGAACAAAAATCCTTTAGAAAAAAGACAAGATGGCAGGGGTATCCAGGCTGGATTAGAAAAAATAAGGTGATTGCCTTAGAGATAATGCCATCCTGTGAAAGTGTCATTATAAAAAAAAGAAATACATCCATACTTAGTGCACCCACAGATGACTCCCCTATTATCCTTAATATTTTGCTGGGCACCAGACTATGGTTTACAGGGAACGAATACAGTCATAAAGACATTATCTATGACGAAGTGCTATTCCAGAATAACAAAAAAGGCTGGGTTAGGGATGATGATGTAAATAAGACAAAAAATCTACAAGATGAGGATAGAGTAAGAGAAGAGATAATAGATACTGCAAGGCTTTTTATAGGAATACCGTATCTATGGGGTGGCAGGAGTATAGAATACGGTGTTGATTGCTCAGGTTTAATAAATCTCGTGTTTCGTGTCAATAATATAGACATGCCGAGAGACAGCCATGAACAGTGGATGGTATCTAAAAGGATATCCCCAGAGGACTTAAAGCCAGGGGACCTGATTTTCATGTCAGAGGAGTCAAGATATAACGTAATCAATCATGTTATGCTATATGCTGGAGGAGAGAATTTAATAGAGGCCTATGAAACAGGCAGCACTGTAAGAGAAATCTCTTTAAAAGATAGATTCGGCTTGAGTATAAAAGAATTAAAAGGCAATGAACTGATTAAAAATAAAAGACAAATCTATTTCTGCAGACCCAGGTCATTCAAATGACACATATAAAATACATACATATAAAGGAGGTGATTAGACCCCTCAAGGTATTATTTTCTACCTCTTTAGGCAAAAAAAATCTTATAAAGAGCATAATAGTCAGGGTAGGACTCGATAATGACATAGAAAGCATAGGGGAATGTCCCACAAGCTTTGTATCAAGATTTGAGGATTTAAACTCTATTAAGAATGTCCTTAAAAAGATTTTACCACAGCTATTGAATACACCCATAGACCTTTACAAAGAAAAGATAGATTCTTTTAGAAATGATTATAGAAATTTCCCCATGACCATTTCAGGCCTTGAGGTTGCCTTGTTCAGGGCGTATCTTAAAGCATATGACATGGATGAGTATGCTTATTGGGGTGCAAATCTTAATCGTATTGAAACAGACATAACAATACCCTTTATCACTGAGAAAGAACCCCTCGATAGATGGCTGAGATACTCCATAAAGAAGGGTTTTAGAATCTTCAAGGTTAAGGTAAGCGGAAAAATAGAAGAAGATATGAAGCTATTGTCATATATTCAAAGTCTTCTGTCAGATTCTTTAAGTGATTTTAAAATCCGTCTCGACGGGAATCAGGGATTTACTGCATTGAACCTTATAAAATTTTTAGAAAAAATAGAACAAAAAGGCTATAAAATCCAGCTCGTTGAACAACCCCTTTTGAAGGACGATTATAAAGGGATGGAGATTATTAAGAAAAATACAACAACCCCCATAATCCTCGATGAGACAGTATTTAATGGAGATGATATGATTCGAATAGCATCAGAGGGCATCTGTGACGGTGTAAATATCAAGATAGCAAAGAGCGGGATCTCAGAGTCTTTAAGGATTATAGAGATTGCAAAAAAACACAGCCTTAAATTAATGGTTGGGTGTATGACCGAGACTATGGTCGGGCTATCAGCAGGGATTTACATGGCCTCTGGTTCTGGAGCCTTTGATTTCATTGACTTAGATTCTGTATATTACATTCATCACAGAAATATCTATGGTGATATACAATTGAAATCACCTTTTTTTAACATATCTACTGACAAGATATAACTTTTTTTCTTAATCTTACTTGACAAATTTTATTCTGAATGCTAACCAATAGGAAATAGGATGCATTTCATCTGCTGCTTGTTCACAACATCAAGTAAATTGGGAGGGGGGTGAAAGGTTATTACCTAATAAGTCTCAATAAAACCATAAAAAGGAGGGTTAAATGCCAGACAGTGTATACAAAATAATCGAGATTGTGGGAACAAGCACGAAATCATGGGAAGATGCAGCAAAGACAGCAGTTGAAACTGCCTCTAAATCACTAAAAGATTTAAGGATTGCAGAGATTGTTAAGCTCGACATGACCCTTGAGAATGGCAAGGTCACTGCTTATAGGGCAAGGGTTAATATCTCATTTAAGTACCATGGCGAAGGCTAATCTGTAAATAAAACTACTTAAATTAAAAGGGCGGGTGTTGACCCGCCTTTTTTATTCCCTTCTATGTAAAGTTTTGTAACAGTATCAATTTTTTACTCACACAGAGCTTAAAAGATGTGTTAATTATCTTTAAATTTGCCCTCTTTTGCAATATCATTTTATAAGGACTCAAGAGGTAAAGTAATAGAGACATGGCAGTTGTGGATAAGACTTTTTTTATGCTCGGTATCATACACAGGGATGAATCGTGTAGAGACAGACTCGTAAAATGGCTTAATAGAGAAAAGCCTCAGATTATAACATTAGAGTTATCCAATTATGGGTTGACATTCAGGGAAAAGATGGGTGATTACTATAAACAGAGGCTTGAAGAGAATCTTAAAAAGATAGGGTTTGATAGAGATGAGCATAAAAATAGACATATAGTAGATATTCGCACCTATATGGAGATACCCTATGAATACAGGGCTGTTAGGGATTATGTCAGAGATTGCGGCGGTTTTATCTATCTTATTGACATGGATATTTTCTCCCTTATGAAGCTAAAAGAGATAGAAAGCCTCATAAATATTGATAATCTAAGAACACTGTTGACCTTAGAGGACAATGGCATGCCTCAATCAGAGCAGGTGTTTGCAAGGCTCTATTTTGAAAAGGGTATAAAAACCTTTGATTATACTGAAGAGATGAGGATAAGGGATATTCATATGAAGGATATGATATGGCTTCTTATGGGGTGTCACAGTGAAAAGAGGTTTCTCCATATATGCGGCTGGCGGCATCTATATGACCCCTACAATATCTACGGGCAATTAAATCCTATCAAGGTGTTTATATATGATTAGACTTTTTGTCTTTGACCTGGGAAACGTGATACTGCCTTTTGACCACAGGCAGATACCAGCAAAACTGCTCAATTGGTCTACAAAAAAGGGGTTATTTACCCCTGAAGAGATGTTTATATATCTATTCGATTGGGAGGACGGCCTTATTAACCCTTATGAAGAAGGGTATATGTCTTCAGAGGAGTTTTTTGATACAATCCGTCAGAGATATAGCCTTAATATGAATTTTGAAGACTTTAAGAATATATGGACACCCATATTCAAGGAAGATCAAGAGGTCAATAAAATCATACTTAATTTAAAACAGATGGGTTATCCTCTTTTTATCTTGAGCAATACCAATGAACTGCATTTCACATATATAAAAGAAACATATCCCATAGTCCATACATTTCATGAATGGATTTTATCCTATGAGGTCCATGCAAAAAAGCCAAAAAAGAGGATCTTCGATGAGATTTTTAACAGGATGGATGTGCCTCGGGATGAGGTATTCTATATAGACGACACAGGGCCTTATATAGAACAGGCAAAGGCATATGGATTAAAAGGGACGGTTTTTACAGATGCAGAGAATCTATGGAGGCAGATAAAAGATATTATCGAATACAAAAGAGAGCCTGGCAATATTATGCAACTACTCAAATCAATAAAGGATTTTTAGATGCAGTTTCCCCATATAGACCCTGTTATCTTTAAGATAGGACCTCTGGCCCTCAGATGGTATGGTATGATGTATATCTTAGGTTTTGCTGCCTCCTATCTCCTTGTCCTCTATCAGATAAGACACAGAACCACCTCTATAAAAAGGCCATTTGTGGATGACCTGTATTTTTATCTTATAATCGGTCTTATTGTAGGGGCAAGGCTCGGTTATATCATCTTTTATAATCTCAGGTTCTATATAAACAACCCGCTGGAGATATTTATCCTGTGGCATGGGGGTATGTCTTTCCATGGAGGTCTCATAGGCACTTTTATAGCAGGCTATCTTGTAATAAAGAGAAATAATATGGATTTTTTCAAGATCGCCGATCTAATTATACCTACATGCCCTCTGGGTTTAGGGTTTGGAAGGATAGGAAACTTTATAAACGGTGAACTATACGGAAAACCATCTAATCTCCCGTGGGCTATGGTCTTCCCTGGTGGTGGCCCACTGCCAAGACACCCTTCACAGATATATGAGGCACTCCTCGAGGGTTTGTGTCTTTTTATTATCCTGTGGTTCTATAAAGACAAAAAAAGACATGATGGTGATGTCCTTGCCATGTTTCTTATTCTATATGGGTTATTCAGGATCTTCTGTGAATTTTTTCGTGAGCCCGATGCGCATCTTGGATACATGTTAGGGATATTCACAATGGGTCAGATATTAAGCGCTGTCATGTTATCCATAGGTCTATTTTTTAAATTCTATCTAATCCCTCATAGAACCAAAGTCCTCAAAAAATAAAAATAAATATCGATTTTTTTTAAGAAATCTATCCTTGACAAAAAATAAATGGCTTTTTATAATATGTGAAATTTTTCATATAAAATCTGGAGGATCTATGTGGGACAACTTAAGCCTAAAGGAAGTTGTAGAGTATACGAAAGATCCATTCCCATCCATTAGGAAATGGGCAAAGGAAAAGGGTAAAAAGGTTGTAGGTAGCACTATTGCTGATGTGCCAGAGGAGGTAATATACGCCTTTGGATTACTGCCTGTTACACTTGTGGGGACTGATAAGCCACTAAAAAAAGCCCCGAGTCGCTTGCCTGATAATGCCTGCTCCCTTGCAAGGAGCAATCTCGAACTTGTCTTGAGCTACGAGGGCGATCTCTTTGATGGCTTTGTCCTGCCCCAGGTCTGTGATACCACCCAGCATCTGTCTGACATATGGAGGATAAGCTTCCCTGATAAATATGTAGAGTGTTTTCTCGCCCCCCGCCAGGTAGACAGACCAAGTGCAAGATACTGGGTCAAGGAAGAGATAGAAAGGCTTATTGAATCAATGGGCAAGTGGACCGGGAAGAACATCACAGACAATGATTTAAAAAGAGCAATAAGTCTTTATAATGAAAACAAGAGGCTTCTGCGGGAGATATACGATATTAAAAAGAAAAATCCTGAAACCATCACAAACAAAGAATTCTTCTCTCTCGTGAAACTATCCATGCAGGTGGATAAGGAGGAGTTTAACAAGAGCCTGAAAAAGATAAAGGAAAGCATGGCGCCAAAAAAAGGTGATGGGTACCTTGATATAATCCTCGCCGGCATCACCTGTGACCCCCCTGAGGTATATGACCTCTTTGATGAGATTAAGCTCAACATTGTGGCAGATACCCTTGTAACAGGCTCAAGATACCTCGATGGTGTTGTGCCAGAGGATGGAAACCCAATAGATGCCCTCGCTGACAGACATATGAACAGAAAGTTCTTCTCGCCTATTCACGATAATGTATACAGGAACTTCGAAGAGATAAAGGCCCTATATAAAGAAAACAATGCAAAGGCAGTGATATATATCCATATAGAGTTCTGTGAATCCCAGGAATATGACCTGCCAGACCTTAAGAAGATGATAAGAAAAGAAGGTATACCTATGCATGTCCTTGATACAGAGTATCAGACTCTGTCTCTTTCCCACCTGAGGACAAGACTTCAGGCATTTTTTGAATCCTTGAAAGGGGGCTCCTTATGAGTGAAACACCAAAAACAGATAAACCAAAAAAAGAACTTACAAAGGCACAGATGCTGTCCAAAAAGATTACAGAAGACTACATGAGTGAGGCATTTCGTGCCCATGAACTCGGTAAACTAATTGGATATACAACTGCTATATCACCCGTTGAGATATTCGTTGCCCATGATATAGTCCCTATATATCCCGAAAACCACGCTGTGGCAAATCTCACTGCAAAAAAAGGTATCCAGCTTTGTTCGGTAACAGAAAATCTCGGTTATACAAGCCACTTATGTGCCTATGCAAGGAGTGACCTTGGTTACAGAGAGACCGGTATAACAGTAACAAAAGGCATACCAGAACCTGATCTGTTCCTTGCCTGTAATGCCCAGTGTTTCACCCTCACCAAATGGTTCCAGGTCCTTGCCAGAAAAGGAAATCTCCCTGTCTTTGTATTTGATACCCCTGAATATATAATGAACAAGAAGGCAAGGGAAGAGATTATAAAATACTGTGTCCTCCAGCTTAAAGAATTAATAAGCTTCCTTGAAGAGATTACAAAGAAAAAATTTGATTACGACAGGCTCAAAGAGGTTATGAAATATTCTGCTGAATCAAGCATCCTCTATAAGAGATTTCTGGATATGGCACAGTATAAACCTTCACCAATAAGCATATTCGATGCCCTAATCGGTATGGCAATAGCTGTCTACAGGAGAGGGACCCCTGAGTGCGTAGAATACTACAAGACCCTATGCGACGAGTTCCAGGAAAAGGCAGATAAAGGTATTGGCGTGCTCCCAAAAGACAAAGAAAAATATCGCCTATACTGGGAAAACCTCCCTGTATGGTTCAAATTCAGCGACCATGCAAAGTTACTCGGTTCTTACGGCGGTGTTATACTCACATCTCTATACGTCCATGCATGGAGCTTTGAGTTTGACCTCAACAAAGACCCACTCCTAACCCTCGCAGAAAACTATGTATCAAGATTCTCCAACTCAACCCTTGAGGACAGGGCAGATATGGCCATGGACTTATTTAAGAGATACTCCATGAACGGCATGATAATGTTCATGAACAGGAGCTGTAAGGCAGTTTCATTTGCCGTCCCCACACTAAAGGATGTCCTTGTAAAGAGGACAGGGATACCTGCACTTGTCTTTGAGAGTGATATGGGTGACCAGAGGTTCTACTCAGAGACCCAGATTAGGACAAGGATTGAGGCATATTTTGAGACCCTGGACAGGCTCCAGCCCCAGGTGTCATAAAAAAAATTAGCCCAATGGAAGCCCTGGATGATTAAGTCCAGGGCTTTTTATTTCTACAAAAA
>Ga0209409_1001689_pt1 | contig 18179 bp, 21 predicted proteins | sample AD_JPNMR1_MetaG_FD_184424 | JGI IMG/M metagenome (GOLD analysis project Ga0209409, IMG submission 184424) | Active sludge microbial communities of municipal wastewater-treating anaerobic digesters from Japan - AD_JPNMR1_MetaG (SPAdes) (version 2) | ecosystem: Engineered > Bioreactor > Anaerobic...
AAGTGCGCGGACATTCTCCAAAAACACATCGGGGCCTACGACGGCATCGCAGTTTTGGGCTACAACAAACCGTCCGAGTTCGAGCGGGAAGCCATCGTTCGGCACCTCTCAGGGAAAGACATCGTGATCTTCGAGGACAACGACCCGGAAGGAAGAAGAAACACGGAGAAGCTCGTCTCTATTCTAAAGAAGGAGGCAACCTCCATCAAGGTAGTCTCCTTCCACGACTACGAGGAAGGGTTCGACGTGGCAGACTTTCTCGAGATGGAAAACTTCAAGGCCCTGGCGAAAAAGATCCAAGACGCGGAGTACGCTTACACCGCCGCTCACTTAAACCTGGTTTCCAGCGTCCACATTCCCATCGCGCCGGAGGACGAATACCTGCTGGATCCCATCATTCCCTGCAAATCCATCATTCTCCTCGATGGACGGGAGGGGATAGGGAAAAGTTACCTCGCCCTCCAGCTTGCCGTGGCAATCTCTGCGAAAAAGCACTTCCTGGTTCCCGGGGTCAAGCCGGTAAGCGAGCATAAAGTCCTGTACTTCTCCGCCGAAGAGACCGAAAGGCAGTTCTATTACCGCCTACTTCGCATCCTGCGCAGCTTCTCCCTGGAGGACACCAAAAACTTCTGGTGGATCTCCACCCTCTCAGACCGGTTCACCTGCCCCACGTCGTGCCTGATGACCACGCATGACAACGAGGTAACACCCACGGAATTTTTCGATTACCTCGACGACTGCCTGAGACACATCCGGCCTGCGCTCGTCGTTTTTGACAACATGCTCCACTTCTACGGGCTGGAATATGCCTCCACGACCCACGCCACCGCCTTTTGCCACCTGCTAAAAACACTCATCAGGAACTACGGATGCAGTTTTCTCCTCGTCCGCCACCACCCGGGAGAAGCCAAACAGGGGCAAGCACCGGTCCACGGGGGCGACGCCGTGCTGCGAGCCCAAGCCAGGGCCAGGCTGGTCTTCCAAGCACAGGAGAACAGGACACGGCAGCTCGCCATCGACAAGTTAAGCCACGGGAGTCCCGGCAGAAAAATCTTCCCGATCACCGTTGAGCTGACAGGAGGACCAGGTAGCACATGCTGGTCCCCCGTATCGGCAAAGTAAGACGATTTCATATTATGTTATCGTATCACTTTATGGTCATAACCCCCCCTGAAACACCCCCTCAAGACCCCCTATGGGGGGTAAATTGATACGAAAATTCTAATTTTCGTATCAATTATGCGATGAGCCTTTCGGGTCGCTGCACCACCCTCACCCTCCTGATCTTGACATCCATTTAATGGGTGTTGCATACTTTGCCAGGCTCCTATAGGGAGCCGCATAGTCTGCGGAAAGCGTCGTCCCCTTCAATGGGCTTGGCACCGCAGCGCCAATCTATCCTTTCCGGTGGATTGGTGGACGCACAGAGGGGATACAATCCCCGCATCGAGGGGGTGCTACATGTAGCACCCCCTTTCTTTAGGAAACTGCCCGGATAGAATTGCAATCCCGTCCTTTTCACCCTCTTTTTCTGCAACTCCTCCTGGGATAATTCAGCATCTTGGGTATCAGGTGCCTGTTGATGTCGTTCGCCAGAATTTCCGGCTTCCGGCGCGCGCTTCTTTTGAGCGTACAAACGGGTAGGTAAGTGTTGTCCGCATCTTTGACCAATGCCGTGAAAAACAGGTTGTGGCCAAGATCGTTATACCGGAGAAGGATTTGCATGTTCTCGTCATTTTCGGGCGAGATTGTCACCTTCCAGCCGGCCATCGAGGTTTTCCATCCCGCCAGGTGTTTTGCATACTAGTCCTGTATTTTTCCTTTGAGATTTTGTATGTTATTGTTATCACTAAGGATATAGAATAAAAGGTGGAGAGGCACCCAAGGCAGTTGTAATTTAGATCCGCCCTTCAAGAGGGAGGGTGAGATTAAGACGCAAACTATAACCCGCCTTTTTCCTGCTCATTCTCGCCATTTATCTCTTGACTTTTTCTATCATTTGTGGTATGATGTACTCACTTAAGATAGAACAAATAAAAGAGGAGGGCTAATAAGTATGGAGATAAAGGAAAGAATCAAAAAGGCTCTGATAGTAGAAATTGAGGAATATCCCCCGGGGTGGGTTGAAGCTAGGTGGAAGTACCCGGATACAGCCCTGTTGTGGTACAAGACCAGCTGGAAAGACCCGGCTGAAGCCAAGAGATGGTTTGACCTCGGTTGGTCTAAATTGGCACAATCCCATTGAGGCAAAAGAATGGTACATAAGATAGGGAGAGGGGCAGAGAGGAAACATGAATATAGTGCAAACCAAGTATCCGCTCGTCGCGCAACGCGGTAAGGTAGAATACCTGAACGAACACCAGGCGAATGCCATGACAGAAGCGTGGCAGGAATGGTACGAGAACACAAAGACCCCAGGGCTGAGGCGGCTGAGGGGAAAGTACTGGCTCACATACCTCATGCTCCGCTTCACCGGCTGCCGCCTCGGTGAATGCCTGCTCATAGACGACACCCAGGACATTGATTATAGAAATTACGAAATTAAGATCCTGACGCTCAAGCTGCGCCGGCGTACCATCAGGACAGTACCGGTGCCCCCCCAGGTGGTCGCGGAGATCCTGCGCTACCTAGCAGAGTTTCCCGACCAGAGGGGAAAGGTTTTCCGCGTTCAGCAGGGAAACTTCAGGCGCATGTTCTACGAGCTGGCCCAAAAAGCCAATATTCCCAAGCACCTGGGACACCCCCACGTGCTGAGGCACACGAGGGCAATCGAGATGCTCAAGGCAGGCGTACCCATCACGTCGGTTCAGGACATCCTGGGCCACTCGTCGGTATCCACGACGGCCATATATCTCAGGCTGTCAGGGGCGGAGACGAAACTCATCCTGAAAGAGCGGGGCTTGATATAGCGGGAAGCCTTTGCAGCGCGACAGGGCGGCTAAACCCTGAAGGTGCGCCGCATCTTGTACTCTTCCTTTTTCCCCGCATTCCATTGATGGACAGGGCGCATGTACCCCGTGATACGGGAATACACCTCGCACTCACGAAAATTCGTGAGCTGAGGGTTCTTCTCGAAACACCTGTCACATTTTCCATAGATCTTCTCCACGTACCAGATTGCCCCGCCCGACACGTCCAGCTTGCCGTCCTCCTCTATCCTCACGAGGATAGAGACGGCCTTCCCGCAGTCGTGGCACTTTCCCCGGAACTCGATTTCGTTCGTCTTTTCCTTCGCGAAGAGATCTTCTAGAAATTCTCTTGTTGCTCCCATGCTTCCTCCTTTCTTTTATTGTTTTTATCATACCATATTTTTGATGTTTTGTCAATATTCAGACCCTCGTCTCGTCGACGCGGACTGGGAAGAAACCCGATACTCAAGAGGGGGTTCGCAAAGGCTTCCATGTGCTCCCATACTTAATATGGCAAACACGAGGACTGATACCTCTCAAGGTATATTCGGACGCCGTTTCGACAGTTTTGCACGTCCCTCCATATTACCGGTAGAAAAGGGAGGTACGAGAAGCATGAACACCAACACCCATCAACTACGTTCTGCAATCATTTCAATAGTTTTGCACGGCTTTCCATAATATGGGTAGATATTAAGTGGGGAGGAAAATCATGACCAAGGCAACCCACCTGGCAAGCGGACTGCTGACCTCATGCGTAGCGATAGATGCGTACACGCACGGCAACCTGCACAACATGCTGGTTCCCCAAAAGGCGGTCGAAACCACCGCCCTGTCCCTCGTGATTCTCCTGGGATCCGTTTTCCCGGACTACGACCTCGGTTATCCCTTCAAGTGGCTGTTCAAGCACCGCACGTACCTGCATTGGTTCCCAATCTACCTTGCCCTCTTTGCCGCGGGAGCAATCGCCAGATGCCTGTACCTTATCTGGTTTTCCACCGCCTGTCTCCTGCACCTGCTGCTGGACGCAACAACCGTCATGGGTGTCCCGGGGATAAAATACCCCCGGGGAGATAAATTCACCCACCATGGGCTAAAACTGGTTCACACCGGTTCGCTCGCCGACAGGTTGACGGGCGCGGCGTTCCTCCTGGGAGGCTGCATTTACGCTTGGATCAGGTTTGCCACATGAGACGTACCACGCACATTTTACTTGACATTAGGAAGTTACTTTGTTATAATATAAGCATGATAGTAAAGAAGAACATAAACGTTCTTCCGAGGGGATGCGGAAAAAGGGCCTCCCACACCCCCCACAATTCCCGTGTCCCCTCTCCTCCCCACCCGGGGAGAAACAAAGGATCCCGGGGCGTGGGTTTCGTCCTCCTTTTTCCTGCGCCCCCTTCACCCCTTTTAAAAAGGAGGTAGGTAGGTGAATGGTCAAAGTAACACTCAAAAGGAGGACAGCGTGATGCTCGGAAAGGATCAGGTAAAAAGCGTAACGATTGCAGACGGGACAAAACCAATCCTGCTAGTCTACTTCCTGGTAGGCACGATCTGGGGGGCGGCTACACTCATCTACACGGTCAACTTGAGGAGCTGCTTCAAGTTCCCATCCCTGGCCCTGGGATACATTTACGCAGTCGGCCTCATTCTGGCCATGGGCTACGGATGCTTCAAGATCATAAGGGGCGACAGCAAGGGCTACAAGATAGCGGGCATCGTTGGACTACTAAGCTCCGTGCTCGTGTACTATTCGTTTTTTTTCTATAATTTCTTCCTCTTCTCCTGGGGCATACGTCTCCTCATCGAGTACGTGGTCATCCCGGATTACATTTTTGGTTTCTTGAGGTTCCACGTTTACGTGGGAGGCCCCGGCATTGACTACACGTACACCAACAAGAGCATAGCCCTCGACGTGGGAATGTTAATCGCGTCCTTGCTCGCGATTCGGATTTATCGCCGGGAAAAACTTGTCGGCAAGGTAACTGGCGACACGCAAGAAAATCCTTAATAAACAGGAGGTTAAGAGATCATGACAAAGTTGAGTCGCACAGTATTTGTGCTGGCTGCCATATTACTTATGACGGCAACTGTTATGGCAGACGAGACTACCGTCAAGGAGATGAGTGTCCCGGTAGTGAAATGTTCCGCCCCCGTAGGCACGCTATCTATCCTCGACGTGGACTGCAAGGCAGCGGCCTGCCAGGATACCGGGACCCCCAGGGCCGGCCTGCTCGGGCTAGCCCAACTCTTCTCCGGTGCGGGAGGCGTGCAGGGAGTAGGCAAGGGAGTAGGAGCGATGCTTTCCAATGCGCTAAAGGAAACGGGATGCTTCAAGATAATTGACCTTGAAAAGGTCAAGGCCATGCAGGCCAGGTTGGAGGCAACCGGGCAGAAGATAGCCCCGCCCAAGATAGACCACGTGGTGGCCGGCACCATCACGGCAATAGAGTACTCCAAGGAGGGCGGTGCCCTGCTCGGAGGCATCGTACCCGTCGTGGGTCTCGTGTCCAAAAACACGGAAAAGGCACAGATGACGATGGAGGTTTCCGTCCTCGACCCGGCCACGACCGAAGTAACCCACTCCAAGACCTTCGCTGCGGACTCCTCCAAGAGCTCATGGGGATTCGCCCTGGGAGGATACAGAAACGCGGGGCTCGGCGGGGGAGGATGGTCAATAAGCAAGAGCCTCTCGATGGACAAGGTGACCCAGGAAGTGGTCTTCTCCGCGGCAAACTACATCGCCGAGAGCCTGGCGGGGAAAAACATCGTGTCCAGGCCGGTAATTCCAAAAAAGGAAGAAGATAACAAATTAGAAGAGAACCAGTAAACGGCATAGACCGGGAGAGCATCGAGTGACAGGCAGGAAGACGGATACCGTGCTGATTAAGAGAATCGATACCGCCAGGATACTCTTCGACTGCCCCGCGTGCGGCAGGGAGGTGGCAGCCGTGAGCTACGCACCGCATTTGACCTACGCCGTTTTCTGCCCCGTCTGCGGGGCCAAGTACATAGCGTTGAAAAACACAAACACAAGGAGGATAGGAGATGGAAGAAAAATATACAACGGCCATCGCGTCAGCGGACGAGCTGCGAGTCAAGCGGTCTAGAAACACCGCCCTCATCTGCTACATCCTGCAATGCGCCACGTTCGCCCTCATCTTGACACCCATCGTTGCCCTGATCCTGGGATACGTCGAACGCCCAAAGGCTAAGGGAACTTGGGTGCACTCTCATTTCACCTGGCAAATAAAGACTTTCTGGTGGGGCCTTCTCTGCGTCGTTGTTACCGCCATATTGATCGTGATCTCCGCTCACATCTTCATAGAAACATATCGTAACGACTCGATGGGACCCAACCTCTTCACCTTGCTCCTCACGCCCCCGCTCGTGTACCTCATACCCCTGGGATTCGCAATCTGGCTCCTCTACCGCATCGTAAAGGGAATGATCCGACTATTTAATGGACAACCGATATGAAAGGAGATCGGCTATGGCCAAGCAAGTTACATGCAAACAATTTTCTGCAGCAGGCAGCCATCAAATGGGGTTGCCACACCGCGTCGCTGAGACGGTGCTGCCCCTCATAGCCGTCGCCAGCAACATACTGTACTCCACGTGCGGCACGGGCTGCTCGGCCCTCAAGGGAACCCTCTTCGGCCTTAACCTCGTCTATGTCGGCAGCGCCTTCATGGTCGCGTATCTCTGCCTAACCGTGTTGGACCGCTCCAGGATCGCGGGCGGGCACGAAAGGCTGAAGTCGATCCTGCAAAAGGTGATTACCATGATGATCTGTGGGGCCCTCGGAGGGGAAATAATACTCGTAAGATTCCAGGTCGTGGAAAAAACCTTTTGTCCATTCTGCCTGTTCTTCGCCGCGTGCGTACTGTCCCTCTTCATCGTCAGGCTGAAGCAACTGGACAGATATGCCGCCGTGGCAGGGTTCATGGCGGGCGTGATCACCTTCGCCGTCTTCTTCCAAGGCAGGGTGATACCGCTGTACTGAGAAAGTATACTACACTTGAGATCAGGAGGATATACAATGGAAAAGACCTGGGTTAGTATCGAAAGCAAAATTTCCCTGATTTTGGGGGCGTTCCTCGTGGCCACGGCGCTCGCGATCGCGGTTGCGGCCGGGATCATGACCTCGGGGATGGTCAAGGAGCTGTCAGAAAATCTCATCATGAGCAAGCTGAAGGGAGACCTCAGCTCGATGAAGGAAAAGGCACGGTTGAACTTTTCCGTTTTCACGTACAACGAGACGAGCAAGACGCTCATCGACATAAGCGGGCAGGACGTGGCACAGAACACCAAGTTCGTTGACGAAATCCAGAAGGACCTGGGCGTGGTCGCCACGATCTTCGCAAAGGACGGGGATGACTTTCGCAGGATAGTCACGAGCGTGAAAAAGAAGGACGGGACGCGCGCCGTGGGCACTTTCCTGGGGAAGGACAGCGCGGCCTATAAGCCAGTGATCGAGGGTAAAACCTATTACGGCCCGGCCAATATCTTGGGAGAGCCGTACTACACCGCCTATGAGCCCATCATCGACAAGGGAAAGGTAATCGGCATCCTCTTCGTGGGTTTTAAAAAATCTGATCTCATCGCCTACCTGTTCAACTTCAAGGTTCGGTCGTACACGATTCTCGCCGTCATCACCCTCGCCCTTCTCATCATCACCGGCATCCTGGGGCGTATACTAGTGAGGAGATACATAGTGCGCCCCTTGCTCGAGGCCGCGGAAAGCATGAACGCGGCCTCGTCCCAGGTGGGCTCCGCCGCGCACCAGGTGGCATCGGCAAGCGCAAACATAGCGGAAGGAACCCAGAGGCAGGCCGCAGCCGTTGACCAGGTGGATTCGCTCGTATCGGGCATCATGGATATAGCAAGGAAAAACGAGGACACGGCCAGGGAAACCAGCAAAATCGCCGACCAGACGAGAGAATCCCTGAAGCGCGTGGGAGAAACGGTGAGGCGCATGGAAGAAGCCATGCGGAACATCGACGCCGCAAGCGAAAAGACGATAAAGATAATCAGGAACATCGACGAAATCTCCTTCAAGACCAACCTCCTTGCCCTCAACGCCGCGGTGGAAGCCGCCCGCGCCGGGGAAGCGGGGGCGGGATTCGCAGTCGTGGCAGACGAGGTGCGAAACCTGGCCCAAAGGTCAGCGGAGGCAGCAAAGAACTCCAAGGAACTCATAGAAGGCACCGTCGAGGCCGTGAAAGAAGGGGAAAACCTGGCAGGCAAGCTGTCGAGTCTCTTTGCCGAAAGTCTCGGTACGACGGACAAGGTTATGACAATGGTGAACGAAGTGTCTCTCGCCTCGAGAGAGCAGAGCGAGAGCGTGCGCCAGGTGAAGCAGGCGCTGCAAGAGGTAATCAGGGTAACAGAGAGCACCGCTTCCGGTGCCGAGGAGCTATCCTCCACGGCGGATGAGCTGGCTTCCCAGGCAGCCCACATGGTCGAGACAGTAGACGGGTATGCCCGCTTCATCCGGGGAGGCGGAGGCAAAGACGGCAAGGCAGAGGAGAAGGAAGACATGCCCGGGGATAACGTCGCGCCATTTCCCGTGATCAGCAAGGAAACGGCAGTAGCCGAGTGGTAAAAGGAGGAGTGGTCACATGTCGCATGCTTCCAATCAGGCAAAGCAAATAGTCTTGTGCGAACTTTGCAAAGGGTCAACCCAGGATTACCACGAACACGTCACCATCTCCTGCCTGAAGCGCGGTATGTACGACACAGCGTTCAAAGCCTACCTGAAGGCGCGCGAACGGAAAGTGCAGGAGAAAGATTTCTATTCCGCCGCCAGGCTGGGCATTCATGTCGGAACCACCCTGCTTTCCGCGTGCGAGTGGATCCTGGCAAAACGCGCGTTGGAGATAACGCTCCTGGACGCGAAAGACGCATGTGACCACGAAACCATCTCCCAGGTCTGCAAGAGCCTCGGCGTCTTCCACCTGTCCACCGGCGACACGGAAACGGCAAGAAGATATTTCGCCCGCGGCGTAAGGGCCGCGCGAGAAGGGCAAATCAAGGGGGAAGAGGATACCCTGCAAGTTTTCCTGGACATACTTAGACGAATGGGAGTTTGCTCGTAGACAGAGAAAGAGTAACACCGTGACGGAGGGCAAATGAAAAAGATACTTCCAACGCACAAACCCCATGACGGGGACATATCCATCTGCGTCAGGAACAACAAGGTGTTCATGGTGTACGTCACCCAGGCGAACGATGGCTCGTACAGGGTGTACAAAGAGGAATGGGATTACGTTGCGGGAGAAATGCTGGCAGTCCAAGACTGCGGCACTTACCCCGCACTTGAACTCGCGGAAGACGAACTCGACAAGGTTTTCCTTGCGCTGACGGTCAACAACAAGGGATCCTGGAAACACGGGCGGCCAGCAACCGCCGTTAGAGGGTCCAGTTAAGGCCAACGAAACGCTGCAGCCTCTCGCATCGCAACAAAGTCTCCCCCCAAAATATCTGTTTACTTTTCTAAAAAAGTAGTCGATAATAGTATCGACTTTAACCTCCTCGCGGAGGACTTAGCATGCTAAGGGTACTGCCCTTAATGCAGGTGCGGCTATAGTCCGCTTAAAGTAAAACCCGTGGCGGCGGGTGCGTGTTCCGGGTTGCCTTGACCTGGGACTATTGTTGCTTCGGTGTTGCATTTGGCCGAAGAATAATACCTGTAAGAGGACGCAAGGCTGGGTAGTAAGGTGGGGAACGGGGGCCGACGCCTGCCCACTACCGAGAAATCACCGTCGGCAACGGCCTAGGCCCGCCAGTATCGGAGTCCCTAGGCGATGTGGTAGGTCTCCCGGCAGACCTACACAGAGAGATCAGGCGAACCCCGCCGGGGGGGCCCGCCGTTGGGCGGGTTTTTGAAAGTTACGGGGGCAATGCCCCCGTTTTTTTATGCACCTATTTTTTCTTGACCTTACCGTTTTTTTGTGCTATATTATTAGCAATTACAGAAAGGAAGTCAAACCACACGCCATGTCAATATTCAGCATAATAGTAAACAACGACAGCAGTCTTCCACGCCCGGCACAACATCTCCTCCGCATCTCCCGAGTTTTGCCCAACGCCTGGAAGATGGCAAATCACTTCTTGACCATCATTGCCAGTCGCCCGAGAGATTTGGACCAACCATGGCCCGACTGGTGCCTAATGCCGATGGGTGCGTGGGAAAGCATAGTGGAGGGCCACTATGAAGGACTGCACAATGACCCCAACTACACAGAAGAAGAAATCCTCACGCTACCGGAGGTGCTTGCGGCAGTAGGCACCTGGCGCTACACCCAGGGCATCTACCGCTTCGACCCGACCGTGTACGAGGAAGTGATCGCTACTGGGCTTCATATGGACGAAATACTGCCCCACGACGTACTGCTCAGACCCCCGGAGTACTGCGTGTACATAGAAACCCCGGGATTGTTTTTCCGCAAGAGGTATTTAGACGCCCCGGAACAGTTCCACATGTACTTCATTCACGGTGTATATGTCCACCTGGATCGCGACGCAGAGAGGCGAGATTACATTAGGTTCTTGTTTGACATAGAGGATAGCATACACTCCGAGGAGAAACGCCCGCAAGCGGACAGCATTTTTTTGCCCTTCGCCATTCACCTTGGCCCATGGACACTTGACAGGGGCATAAAAAGCTGGTGTGAAGACTTCGACTTCTGGAGATACGAAGGATGGGAGGACGAGCTGTATATACTCGCGTCAATGGCAATACCCCGAGTGCTCAACCTGTATCTCTACATATGCTCGGAGACCTGCGATTACAAGGGCGACGAGACTCCTCGCCGGTCCCGCGCAACAAAGACCAAGCACGGCCCCAAATACTTTCCGCCTCCCGCTCCCCGCACGTGGGACGTGGGTTTCAGGATGGGTGCCGCCTTGAGGATCGCCCGCTCCACGTCCCCGCAACTGGACGCGGAACAAGACTCTTCCCGCCACAGGACCAGCCCGCGTCCTCACGTAAGGCGCGCCCACTGGCACGCTTTCCGTTACGGCAAGGGGAGGGGAGAAGTACAACTGCGCTGGCTTCCCCCTATTCCGGTAAACTTCGAGTATAGCGGGACAATCCCCACAATCAGGCCCGTGAAGTGATGGGCCGTAGAATTAGAATTGCTGAAAGGGTTGCTCCTACCAGCGAGCACCACCCCGACGACCTTCATATTTGGGCTAGATTTAATTTTTTTCGCATGGGACGACTCTATCACCATACCCCTACCCTAAATCGTTCCTACGCCCATTTGTGAGAGGCAGGGAGGTGCTTCCTAGTGCCGAGCCGGGTGCCTGCACCCTCCTCACGAGGAACAAGACTACGGGGCTTCACCTGCCAAAGGCAACCGAATGGTCCCTGTGGGCAAACCAGTTTTTCCGGTACACTTCCGCCAACTCCCGCGAACGTATGACCAGCAGGTTCTCCGCGTTCCGGCTCTCCGCCGCCTGCGTATAATTGTATGAGCCGGTTATCACGATTGCCCCGTCAATCACCATGACCTTGTTGTGGGCTATCGCATGTTTGTCGTCAATCAACGTCTCCACCCCCGCGTTTGAAAAAAAAGTGGCAGAAGAATACCCCTCCCCTTTCTGACTCTTGTCCAAGATCACGCTCACCCTTACACCCCTGCGGTGAGCCTTCACAATCGCCTTGGCTATCGGGGCGGAAGTAAAAGAGTAAGCCTGCACGAGTATTTCACTCTGCGCCCGATCCACTTCCCTCACTATCGCCTCCATCGCGCCACCATTGGGAGAAAAGTACACGCCGACAGACACGCCATCAAGGTTCAAGACGAGTCCAAAGGCCGGGCAGGATGCCAAAAACAAAAGCAGAGCAAAAAACAATGACTTCACCTTAATACCCATACCACTACCTCCTTGCCCCCTTCCAACTTCAAGCACATCCTGTCCTTCCCGCACATATACGCCACCGTCGCACCGTGATACTTCATAACCCTCTTGATCGCCTCCTCGTTGCCGACGGCATAGCCCACAAGGTAAGAAAGCACCAAAAAGGAGCAAATAATCAGAATCCTGTACACCTTAAAGTCCTCATACCCGTCCACGCGCTCACCGGGCCAAGTCCAGTACAGAGCCGCAACAGTATTTCATCCCCAATCAGCGGCGGGCACCGCCTTTTGGCGGGGCTCGGCCTCCCGCCCCCTGCGCTTGAACTTCCTGAACCATTGCTTCGACAGGGGATGGCAGGCTACGTGCCGCCACAGCTCGGCCCCGGTATCGTTGGCATAAGCGTTTACCTCCTCTCTCTTTTATGGTCCTACCGGGAATGCACCTGCCAGGTGATTCCCACTTCAACGTCATCAAAAGGGTGAGCACGACCTGCGTCTTGTAGAGGTTGACGAACGCGGTCTTGGCCATTTCCAGATCGTCAACCTTCTCTCCGAAGAATGTACCCTCCGACTCATTGGACCACCTCCTCGCCTCCTCTTCCGCGCGGTCATCGATCATCTGGTATATTCTCCAGAGCAGGTATAGATCGTAGGAATTATTTTTGCACATCCCTTCATGGGCGACAGAAATAACTCTTTCCGCAAACCGCAGCGCATCCGCTTTCTCCTCAAGCCTATACATGTTTCCTCCTTCCCTTTATTTGCCTTTATTTATACCACAATTATTGTTATATGTCAAGTTTATTTTCCCCCTTGCCGGGTATTCCGCGCGGTTTTTTAAGAAAAAAACGGGGGCATTGCCCCCGTAACTTACATAGGTGGGTCGCTCCCGGGTGCCCTGCAAGCAGAGCTAAGGCATTGCGCCTTCTGCGCCCGGGAGCGAACAGGACGGGCTATGTTCATAAGGGCGTTTACCCTTAATTTAAAATCCCCACGAAAGTGGGGTTAAAATCACTTTTATTATCGGACGAAAAAACGAAAAAAGAAACACCCTGTGGAGGACTGAAAATTTTCAGTGTAAATTGACCCAGTTTTTTCATGAAAACTGACCCACCTGGTAGTAGAGATACATAAAGAATCGCCTGCCGAATCAGCGTAGATGAGTTCATATTCCTTCTTGGTATCAAAGAGGATCCCCTTGTAGTCCTCCGGCAAGGGTTTGCCTTCCCTATAAAGTCAAGGGGAATTTTGCTTGCCCCTCGCCTCTTTTTCAATGGCAATCTCTACTGTTTTTTTTGCTACATCTAATAATTCCTTTGCCTTCTTCCTTGCTTCGTGGGATTGCTGAACAAGTGAAGCGATTTTTTGCTGGGCCTTAAGAGGAAGAAATGGAATTTGTAACCTCTTTACTTGCTCGGGTTTCCAATGAATAATAACTGATCCTCCACCATCCCTTTCTATCTGCATTTTTCCTATAAGAAAATTTATACACGAAGCAAGATATTCTTTATTGATTTTGCTCTCGTCAATTTGTAATTTCAAAATGCCACTTGAGATTATCCCTTCTACTTGTTCTTTTACAACATAAGCGATCCCAGGGGTTGCATCCTTTGTTAAAAGCAAATCGCCTTGCTTGGGTTCATAGATTCCTTTTAATTGCTCGTATAATTCATCGCTCAGATATTTCTGGTCTCTATCAATAAAACCATTCGCAGAAAGATTGCTAACCCTGATAAATGGCTTGCCTTTTTCTTGGTAATTCTCACTTCCAACCTCTATCCCTTTTTGAATACTTATAATAAATTCCCTTAACAGCTTTAGTTCTATATTGTTTTCTTTTATTTTCTCTATCACTTCTTCATACGCGGGCTGGAAATATTCCGCATCTATCCTATGAGCAGAGAAGGCATCAGAAAGGTTAGCAGTATAGGTTTTTTTGTATTGTGGCTTGAAATCTTTAAGCCCGAGTTCTTCTAAAAGAAGGGTTTCGGCCTGAGAGTAGAGAGAGCGGCTTTGTTTTAACAAAACAAAGGCTTTATCTACAATAGATGATATTTGCTCTCTGAACTTTTCCTTTCCTAAATAAATTGGGATATTCAATACATCATTCCAATTCACAGCAGGATATTCGGTTGCCGTTGTGTGCCTATCTAACAATCTTGCAACGAAGGAAATTTTAAAGTAAAGAAAAAGATAATTTGCTTGTATTTTTTGAGAATTAAGTATAGAAAAGCCAGAAGAACAAACAAGATTTTCCTTATCTTCTCTGATTAAGACAATAGCATTTCTAATAGGTCTAACTGTCGAAACTAATACGTCATCTTTAAAAACAATCCATTGTGCCCTATCTGGCGCTTCTTCTCCAATGATTTTTGAAGCATTAAACTCGCCTGTCATCAAATCAACTTCCGAAATCTCAATATAATCAAAATATTCTCCCTTCGTTGGTTTAAATTTTCTTCTTACAGGAACAGCGATATGTTTTACTGGAACACAACCAACTTTTCTTAAGCGGCACAACAAATCCAAATACTCTGGCTTATAATACTCTGCATCAATCCTTTTTGCTCCTTCAAGTTCTGATAATTTTACAATGCTATATACTGCCATATTTATTATCTCCAGAAATCAAAATGACTATCTCCTTGTTTTAATTGCTCTTTGGCAAACTTAATGAAAGCCTCTGCTATCTCGTCTAAATCGTGGTCAATTATTGGGTGGCCGTGTTCATCCATTACCAGATCGCCGTTTGGTGCTTTCTTGTATCTATACTCCCCGCTTTCATCCTTTATTGGCTTTTCATTAACAGCAAAGAAAATGGGATAATCCATTCCCCGGATCACTTTTCCATCGAGCCAGTATTTTTTGAAAGCATCTGTAATTCTTTCATCGCTCAGAACTAAACCTATCTGACCTGCTAAGGTTCTTTCAGAGATTTCTCTTGTTAGTTTGTTTATCTTGCTTTGTAATATTTTTGCTTCTTTTTTCAATTCTACTTTTCTTTCTATTTCTATTAATGCTTCGTCTAATTCAGATTTCTCCTGAACCAAAACTGCAAGAGGCTTCTTTCCTTTGTTTTCTTCTTCTGTCTCTTCAGTTTCTTCACTTTCGGCTTCTTCTGGTAATTCCTCAATCTCCTCTCTGCTCTCAAAATAGGTTTCCAAGAAAGAGTTTAATTCTTCTGGGATCTTTTCTTCATCTACCGAACTATCCCACGCTAAGTCTTGATATTTTTCTTTGAGGCTTTTTAAGAATTCTTCCCATTCACCTTCATATCTTGCCCTTGTCTGTTGAATACTCTCTTTCTCTTCATCCGTGTATTTCCGTAAAAACAAGACACTTGTTTTTGTTCCTGTATGTGGCTTAAAGGTGTTACCGTGTAAGCCTACCACTGCCAAAATCCGTGCCTCATCAATAACAAATCTGCGGATGTATTCTGCGTTTGTGTTGTTTAATAATCCCTGAGGCAAAACAATTGCCATTCTCCCGCCAGGTCTTATAAATTGTAAAGAACGCTCTAAGAAGAGAATGTGCCTGCCAATTTTGTTTATCCACCTTCCGTTTCTCTCAGCAAGGTTATAGAGTCTTAAAATATCTCTTTCTTTCACTGTCCCTGCAAATGGCGGATTGGTCATTAACACATCAAAATCAAAGAATAGGAACTTGTCTTGGTTTTCTCTGTCTTTTTCAGGATCATTGGGAACCCTTAAGAGCCTGCCTCTTAAACCTAATTTTGTTTCCTCTCCCCATGTGTGAGGCGCTAATGAATTGTCCTTATACACATGAGATCTGCCGTCCCCTACAATCAGGTTAATTGCTTTGGCAATTTTTACAGCTTTTCTAGCGAAATCAATTCCGTAAATTTTATTTTGAGCAAAGTTTCTTGCATTTTCAGGTAGAGGTTTACCGCTTATCATCCCGCCTGCAACATGCATTACAGAGTGTAAAAGAAAACCAGCAGAACCACAGGCAGGGTCTATAACGAATTCACCGGCATTGGGGTTGAGCATTTTAACTACCACATCTTCAACAGGTCGGGGAGTGAAAAACTGACCTTCTTTCTTTTTGGAAACCTGAGGGATTAGGTATTCAAAAGCCTCATCTATGATGCGAAGATTGGAATTGAATAACTTTATTTTTTCTAAAAAAGAAACACAAACTTTTAAGTGGTCATTCCTCAATTCAATTCTATCGGTTAGCTCGAAAACCCCCTGCCATTCTCTCTTTGCTCCTTCCAACAGGTTTGCTATTGCTCTTTCTACCTGTTCTGAGCTTCTGTCTCCAACATAGAATTCTAACTGGTAAGAAGGGTCGTTAATCCCTCTCCATTCATCGTATAGTTTGGCGTAGATCAACTTAAAAACTTCCTCAAATGGATCTACACCCGCATTGCCTAAAACAAGCTCCTCTAAGTTCAGCAATATCTTTTTAAGTGTTGTCTTACCTTGCCTTAATTCATCATGCTCTTCAAGCCATCTAAGAGTCCATCTTTCAGTTAAAATATCTCTCAGTGTTTCTGTAACTTTTGGTATTCTCGGAATTTCTACGAAGATATTGGGTTCTTCTCGGTGAAGCCTTATCATTTCACTTCCATTAGACCAAACACCAATCGGAGCTCCTTCAGCATTACAATAACTCTTTAATTGTTCTAACCCTGCGGTTCTTTGAGGTCTTTTTACTTCAAAGATTATGTATGGATGGCTCAGATCTTCTTGAAAGACAACCACATCTGCTAAACCAGAATCTCTCGAGCCAAAATAAACCACTCTTTCAACATCTATCCTTTCTTTCGGATAGTTATATTCATTCAATAATCTATAGACCCATAGTTGCCTCACGATTTCTTCTGGTTTTGCGACTTTGTATCTATCTTTAATCTGGCATTTGATATGAAATTTCCCATCCCGTTCCATAATCAAGCCTTCCACAGCTCTAATCTCTCTATCCGTGAAAAGAGATAGACCGTGTTTCACATCTGAAGCCGAAAAAATCTGTGTTATCTTTGAACGGTTATTGTTTGACATTTTTCAATCCTTCTCCTTAAGGGATTTATCTGTTTTTCCCATAACTTCACTCTTTTTCTGTTCAATCCAGATCTCGATATCCCTCTTTAAAAATCGCCACTGATTGGATACTTTGAACGATGGAATATCCCCCTGCTTTGCCAGCTTATAAATAGTCCTCTCGTCCATCTGAAGGAACTCGGCAACCTGCTTGACTGTCAAGATTTGTTTGTCCATCTAACTGTTTCCTTTCATTCATACATTTCACAAGAAAACATAAGACCTAAACCAACTACAATATACAACATCAAATGTCATTTGTCTACAGAAAAAATCATAAATTTTCAAGTTTATTTCTATATCTTGATCTTGGGCAGCATACCCTTAACCCCTACTATTAGTAGATGGACAATGTGTGTTTGCTTTGATAAAATCTTTTACGATTGTCGATGAGCTTGGGTACCTGGAACTTACCAGGGCATCCGCTGCGTTGTTCTTCCGCTTCATCTCCCGACGTTACGAAAAAACATCCACAATCATTACAACGAATAAGCCATTTGAGGAATGGGGGAATATCTTCGGCGATGATGTGGTCGCCGCCGCCATCCTGGACAGGGTGTTACATCACTGCTATCCATTCTTCATCCAGGGAAAAAGCTACCGGATGAAAGAATTGATCGGCAACAGGGAAAAGTAAATCATGGTGGATAGTACGGTACCATGACTCGGCGTTAACATAGGGGTGGGTCAGTTTTCGTGATAATTGACAGAGGACGACCAATTAAAAAAAGGGGTTGAACATCCCGGTATTTTGGACGATAATATAAGGGAGTATAACCCCCGTAAGGGGGATCTAATAGCCAGCTAAACGCTGGCTAAATATTTTAGGAGGTGAAGTATATATAAGTTATAAGTTTACTTGGGAAGTCTCCGTGGGAAAGAAGCCACGGGGACTCTGGCGTCCTCCCATCACCCTCAGGGTGATGGTAGACACGAGGGAAAATCCACTTAACGTGGATCCCTCGTACAATTTCACCCCCCTCGTAACGAGGGTGAGTGAAGAATGCCAACGGTGCGAGAAGTATCAGCGCACCATGGCAAGAAAAGGGGTAATATTACCCTTTTACAAAGAATCGAGCACCCGCGATAAGGGGTCTCGCGGAATTCTACGCTGCTATTGCGGGGGCGTAGCTGAATTAGAAGAAATATGTCCTGGAGAGATAAAGGACATATTCAATGAACCGTTCTCGTGGCGGTTCTATCCCGAGTGGCGTCCGGGTGTACCGGACTACTCGGATTACATCCAGTTCTGTGTGGACACGTGGCTTGAGCCATGTGTTCGGGAACTGGAGCGCCGAGTGGAAGAGGCGCAAATGTCTCCCGAGGTCGACGAG
>Ga0209409_1001690_pt1 | contig 18175 bp, 11 predicted proteins | sample AD_JPNMR1_MetaG_FD_184424 | JGI IMG/M metagenome (GOLD analysis project Ga0209409, IMG submission 184424) | Active sludge microbial communities of municipal wastewater-treating anaerobic digesters from Japan - AD_JPNMR1_MetaG (SPAdes) (version 2) | ecosystem: Engineered > Bioreactor > Anaerobic...
AAAGGATAGAGGCAAATATTAGCTCTGCTGCCATTATAACTTCTATATTTAAGTATTCAGGAAGATATTCCAATATTTTAGAGTTTCCGTTGCCAAATATGGCATCAAAAGTAACAATAAGTATAAGGAGAGAAGCGAATATGCTCAATAGTGTTATAGAGAAATAAATGAAACTACCCGTTATCCTCTGACCCCCATCTTCTCCATGAACACCGAAGGATTCATTTGTCCAGCGGATACAGTGCATTGTTTTTCTGATTCCGTATTCAGGTCCTTTTCGTATTGACTCGGGAATAAACGTTAAAATATTAAAAAGTCTATCTATCCATGCCTTTACTTTATAATCAGATACTTTAAGGGATAAGAAATATATACTGCCTAAAAATAGCATGAAAAATCCAATAGTTCCAAGCCCGATAAGTAATATCAAAAGCACAGTCATTTTGTCCATGGATTTACCTCTTTGTATATCTGGTTAAGGGTTCATCCATATGTCTAATATCTACAGACATTGCCCCTGCCTTTTTAAAGAAATTTATCCAGTATCTTTTTAAAACTTCACTTTCCTCATTTGATTGAAAATCCATTACATAAACATTTGTGTTTAAGAGGTTAATGGTATATTTGTTCTCTTTTTTTGCATCGTCTTCCAGATCGGAAAAGATAAATAGTTTTGATTTCAAATTAGGCTCTCTTGAAAATCTTGCAGAGCTTGCCATGAGAGCACCATATATATCCGTGATAGGTGAATTAGGTGATTTAGAGTTTTTTACAGTATTTATTATATTTCTTTTAATCTCTTCATTTTCTCTCATGAGCTTTGCCTTCTGCCTCTTTGCAGTTATACTAAAAGGATTGTTGATTTTGTTTACGTCATTTAACATTGCAGATGTGATACTGTTTTTATCCAGATAAGAGTCATCGGATATCCAGCGGACATAGATTTTTACACAACTATTATCGGTTATAATGGTATTCATCAAAGTATCTTTTGCTTTATCAAGGTATTTATAACTTTGAGAGCCATCAATAAGAAATATGCACTGTGCAGAATGAGGCTCTTTTCTTGGATTTGCCCATGCAAACAATGAGGTTAAGCAAATAATCAAAAAGGACATGGTCAATATATCAAAAACCTTTTTCATTTTTTGCCTCCTTATAGTTATTGATTGTTTTTTCATTTACCTTATTTAATATTAAGGCAACAGTGTCTTTATTCATGCCAGCCATTAAAGCAGTAGAAAAAACCGAAAAAACTCCATCACCCATACCTATATCCAATATCTCGTTCATCTCCATAGACCACTTTTGATTAAACGTTTTGTCTGTCACTATTTATTTTTTTAAATGAGCCCTTAAAAAATTTAAAAAAAGCAAAATCACTATTATGATGGAAACAGGAATAAATGCAGAGGCGATAAAAGAAAAAACAGCTGATATAACTTTTATGGACAAATAAATCAAAATTATTAAAAGTGTCCCACCCAAGATATATGATGAAAAGATAGACATATTGAACTCCCAGTTTTTTTTAAATTGTTTCAGGTATTTCTTTTTTCATATTGTTTATGCAATTTTATTTCCAGACAGGTTTTAATTTGATAATCTTGTAAAATCAAACAGTTACATTCTTTGAGATATTGTTTAAATAAAAAGATTTTAAACTTTATTTTAATTAGCTTGAAACTAATGTTGAAATAAATTTTGAAGAGGTGGTTCGTTTGGACTCTATAAAATAATCAATTGCCTCTATAAGTTTTTTACTATCTATCATTAAAGAAGGAAATAGATACATAACATCGTCTTTCATAAGATTTTTATAATCATTTTCTTTATATTGCATATCTGAAGGTTGTCTTGGTATGGCTACAAATGGAAGGGCAAATCTGCCAAATCTTTTATCAGCCTCACTTTTTATTTCAAATCTCGTTATTTCATTAAGTCCTTTTATAGTACCCGTTTTGCATGATACAGCACATATAAATTCTCTCCAGCGAAAAACAATATCAATTTCTGTAAAATGACTTTTTTTGTTGTCTGTATATCCTATCGACTGAGTTTGTGGCCAATCCCAGGTAACATCTAAAAAGATCTTCGTGTTGAGTTTTTTCTTTAAGGTATAAGCCACAACCATATCCCACCATACCCCTTCTTTATTCTCATCTTTAAATGAATTTGGTATGTTATATGTTTTTCCGTCAATATTGCACTTTACAATCATATAATTACCCAGGCGTGGTTGTTTTATCACCTGAAAAATAGAGTGCCCTTTATCAACAAGCTTGAAAATACTTGTATTTGGATTAATTTCTTTATGTGCCAGTTTTTCCATAATTGATAAAAATGGAGGGACTTCAGGTATTGGTAATGGATCTCTATGAGGTGTTATGTGACGTTTAATTAGGGTATCTGTACTTGGACTGATTACTCTTTTATAAGAAAGGGATGGGTCAGTAAGTTTTTTAATGAAATCTTTATCAATACTGAATAATGAATCTGTTTTGTTGAGATACCTTGCTGCCTGAACCAAAGCAACCCCTTGTGATTTTGTTCCTGGAGATATATTAATTTCAATATTTTCAAGATTTGATGATATTTTTTTAATATTCTCGTAAATATTGATACCTTTATTGTCTGTTTCAATTAAATTTATGGCAAAATTTCTTTCTACTTTTTTTATTGTTTCTGCCAGAAAAGAAATACGGGGTGAGTTAATGTCATAAAACATATAAACTTCTTTTAAATTATGAGAATAAATCGCCTTTAGTGTTGGCTCTATATTATCACCAAGACATACAAAAAGGGCAGATTTTGATGTTGAGATATAATTTTTATCTGTATTGTTTTTTAAAGGATTAGCAGGATAATGAACTTTTTTAGGGATAATCTTCTTTGTAAACCATTTAGAAATTATGTCACTGAATTTATCATAATTTTTTTTACTAAAAAAATATGAAAAAATGCCATCTACCTTAGCCCTTGTATTTATAAAGTTGCTGTCGGTAATGATGGCCACAGTAAAGTTCAGAGGATCAAATATTTCTGTAATTGACCTATAAATATTTAGATAATATTTATTTTTTTCTTTAATCTGATCAACAGTTAAATTACTTAAATCACCCAATTGAAAATCAAAAAGCAGATATATGAAACCAGAAGACTCTTTAACCCATACAAGACGATTTTTAAGAAATTCAGCTATTTCTCCTTCGGCAGGCACATTTTTTCCAGAAACAGTAAATCTTTTATTGAGGCCATTTCTTTGTAAAAATTCCTGAATATTATAGCTTAATCCAGGATTTATTCCGTTCTCTTCATAAAAATTCTTTTCAGAAAATCTATTGTATATATTTAAACCTAAATCTAATATTTTATATGAGTCAGCATCTTTAATATCTTTTTCAATTTCCCAGATAAACAGTCTCCCATAATCTGCATAGATACATAGGGTATTTTCTGGAAGAAATATGGCAAGCGTGGAAATCTCCCAGTTCATGCCAGGATTTGTATTAAAATACACAGTGCTTGCATGTTTTATGGCTTTGTCTATTAAACATTTTAAATTTTTTTGATCAAAGAACATTACATTAACATCCATTCCTCCATACTTTTCAAGAAACCATGCCTTACAGTCTTCTGCTTGAGTTTTTGTTCCTTCTGTTGTAAACAAAAATAAAGAAATTTCTTCAGTTTTTAAATTCTTTTGTTTTATTAATGTATGCAGGGGACTTATAACAGCAAGAGATCTCTGACCTACACAAGATAGTATGGCGATTTTTTCATTTTTTGTTTTATTTTCAAGCACAATCATTATCGTAAATCTTTTTTGTTAATTATTGTGTATGAAATAGTAAATTAAACTTTATCTTTTTTCTTTTTTATAAATTTGTTTATAGCCTGGGGAGTTATATTAAGATATTTTGCCGCCTCAGATTGATTCCCATTTGCTTTTTCCAATGCTTTATTAATAATATCAGCTCTAATTTTATTCAGATAATCTTCCAATGAAAATCCATAATATAATTCTGGAATTTCTGAGTGATACTTAGCCGTTTCATGAGTATATTTCTTTTTAAATTCATCTACTGTTACCTTTTCAGATTCAGTAAGCAATACAGTTCTTTCAATAACCTGGCTCAGCTCTCTTATATTCCCCTTCCATTCATATTCTTGTAAGTGGGCAAGTAAATCTTGTTCAAATTCTATATTTTTCTTATGTTTTTCGTTAAATTTTTTTAAAAAATATAAGGCAAGCTTTGGTATATCTGGCTTTCTTTCTCTTAGTGGCGGTAGTTCGATAACAATGGTACTTAATCTAAAATATAAATCCTTACGAAAAATTTTTTCATCTTTAATATTTTTGTTTGTTGCCCCTATAAATCTTACATTCACACCTTTTGTTTGGTGATCACCTAATCTTATTATATTCTGAAATTGAATAGCCCTTAAAAGTCCTGCCTGTGCCTTTGGTGGTAGGTCTGCTATTTCATCAAGAAAAAGTGTTCCATCTTCACAGGTTTCAATTATACCTTTTTTATCCTCATCTGCCCCTGTAAAAGCACCTTTTTTGTATCCGAATAATTCAGCCTCTATAGTACCTTCAGGTAATGTTGCACAATTGAAGGGAAAAAAAGTATGTTTGCTTCTTGGACTCAATTCATGGATTAACCGTGCAATTAATTCTTTGCCAGTTCCTGTCTCTCCTAAAATAAGAATGGGGAATTCATAATTTGCTGCTTTTGCACTATCAATTATTGCTTCCTTTAATTTAGGATCATCACCAACAATGCCTATTTGTTCTATTACATTTTTTAATTTTTCTTCTGAAACAGTTTTAATTTCTCTCAAGCTAATCTTTGGTTGAATATGTGGCAGTTCTTTTGACCTTGGGTCTATTTCACCAATTTTATTTTTTCCAGGCCCAGCATATTGCTCTTCTCTTATATAAAGAAGCGTAGCTGGTATCTCTCCGCTCGATGCGAGAAGAAACCAGCATGTTTGCATCTGTGGAAATCCAGGTCCTATTAAAATAAAAAATTGTGAATTTTGATGCGTTCTATATATGTTACCAATAGCTAAATCTCGAACTTCTTTAATCATAAATGAATAATTATATGGATCCTCTATATTTGTTTTTATAATCTCCACATTTGTTTCTTTAAATTTTTCTTTTATAATTATTGAAGTATCTTCTGCATTTTTCTGTGTTCCAGAGGTAGAGAACAGAAAAATTTTATCAAATGATTTTTCAGAGAGGAGTGAAAGAATTGGGCCTGGTTTTTGATATTGATTATATGGATCTTGTTTCCCCACGCTAGTAAGAAGGATTGTTTGTCTGCTGGATTTTTTATACATCATTAATCTTAACTGTATAAACTATATAGTAAATTTGTCAATAAAAAAAGAATAGTGATGAAATGTATTTCGTTCTCGCATATATGATTCTCAATATTTTTTCGATTAATGTGATGGCAGTATAACAACAACTATCATTGCATCCTCCTTTTCTATTGCTAATTGTTAATATTAGAATATTATCTATTCAATCTGAGGGGGATTCACCCCCTCAGAGAAATTAAATGTTAATAGAAAAATAAAGAAATTATTCATAATAAAGAAATAAAATAACAAAATTTGTCAATCAGCCAATTACATCAATAAGAATAAATAAGAATAAATTTTTAATTGAATTTAATAATGAATGAGCTAAATGAAAAATGAAATACTTAATCAATAAAATAATATTGATAATGCTTAGTAATGTCAATTATTAAATGAAATTTTGTTTCAAAAAATCATTTTTCTAAAATTAGTTTAAATTCAAAATGTTACAGATGTCAAAAAAAATATTTCATAAAAAATCCATAGATATTTTAAACTCAGGTTTAAATATTACTTAAAAAAAGTTGTAACAAAGCAAAAAAGATTAATGTTTCAAGCAGATGTCGTAACTCGTCACCCATAACGCGTAACATGTAATGGGTGATGGGTAACGCGTAACGGGTTTTAATCTTATCTTTCCGAATCGGAAGCCAAAAAAGTTCAAGGTTCAGGGTTCAAGGTTTCAGGCAAATGTTTTAAAACCCGTCACTCGTCACACATAACGGGTAACGGGTTCTTGTCGTAACCCTTCCGAATCGGAAGCCATTTTCAACTACACATTTAGGATATTGATTCATATTTTGACAACCTCTTGATTATTAATTTTACTTAAATTTTGTAGCGTATTTTAGGGCAAATTTTTGATCAGAAGTACATAAATATACTATTCCTTCTATAAAGCCGACGAGAGCTGGAATAGCTGTCCAACATAAGAGAAGATATATAATTCCCTGAACCGGCCTGTTTAGATAGAACTTGTGTATTCCAAAACCACCGAGAAAGATAGCTAACAGAGCAGCTACTAATTTGTTCTTTTCTGTTCCAATAGCTGATGGCTGAGCTACTCCACATTTCGGGCATATTACTGCCTTGTCATCAATTGACTCTCCACAGTTTGTACAGTATTTCATTTTACCGCCTCCTTTTTTTATTTAATTTTTTAATATTTTTTCTAAAACAATATTCATCTTCTATTTTTTTACAATCTGTCGTAACCCTTCCGAATCGGAAGCCATTTTCAGCTCTGTTACTAACAGGATATTCCTGTAGCATCTGTTTTATCACAAGTTGCGAAACACCATAGACAAGTATTTCCTTTATGTTTTTTGATACGCAATATTTTAGCCCTTAAAAAAGTACAACAGTATATTCTGCATAATTACTTTTTGCAATTTCACAAAAAGGCTTGCAGGCTAATACAAAATCGCTATGACTAATCTTTTTGTCCTTTATCAAAATGAAACCCCATGTAGCAACTCCACGGAGATTAAAAGGCCACATCCTCCATTAAAAAAATCATAGCCATAAAACTTCAGCTTATCCATATTACCTTACTATCATTTTAAAAACTTAAAACTTAATGCATATTTATAGTATTCCCCTCTATAGGCTCTAATAGAAGCTCTGATGGTGGATACTATGTCGGTAATTATGCATACTAAAATTATTATGAAGCTCAGACTCATCAATGCAATACGAATGAAACCAAAATTTTGGGAGAAAAAAGCACTACCAATAACTAAAAAGTAAAAAACTATACCTATCAAACAGATAAGAGTTATGGTTATCTGAAAATTAAGCGATTGCTTTCCATGATAATCAACAAATTGAGACTGATTCTTTTTTATCAACCATATAATCAAAGGGGCAATAATGTGTGCAACGGGAATACCCAAAATAAAGCTGAAAACAGATAGATGACACAACATTGCCCAGGTCTTCTCGTCCTTTGTTGGAGTTGCATTGTTTTCAATTACTATCATTTCTCTTTCCACTGTCTGTTCCATTATTTACTACCTCCTGTTCAAAATGTATCTTGTTTCTCTATTTATAATGTAGGTAATAAAAAAGGACATTTTTGTTGCAACACAATTAAAACGCATATTTTTTGCTATTTAATAATAGTCGTAACCCTTCCGAATCGGAAGCCAAAAAAAAGTTCAAGGTTCAGGGTTCAAGGTTTCAGGCAAATGTTTTAAAACCCGTCACTCGTCACACATAACGGGTAACGGGTTTTTGTCGTAACCCTTCCGAATCGGAAGCCATTTTCAACTCGTCCTAAAAACGAGGAAATGTCTAAATTATATGTCGTAACCCTTCCGAATCGGAAGCCATTTTCAACAATTGGTAGAGCATTAAATGATCATTTTAACGAAATTGTCGTAACCCTTCCGAATCGGAAGCCATTTTCAACAAGGATTAAACTGCAGATTATTATCTATAAGGAGTCAAAGTCGTAACCCTTCCGAATCGGAAGCCATTTTCAACTTTAGAATGGTGTGTCGTCGTCAACTGTAAAAAAGTCGTAACCCTTCCGAATCGGAAGCCATTTTCAACTTTTTTATTTTTCCTGATAGGGGAGGGGAGGCTAATTGTCGTAACCCTTCCGAATCGGAAGCCATTTTCAACACCCGCCGGTGGCATAACATCGGATGGTTCAGAATGTCGTAACCCTTCCGAATCGGAAGCCATTTTCAACTTTTGCTAAGATAATCATAGAATCCAGTTCACCAGTGGGTCGTAACCCTTCCGAATCGGAAGCCATTTTCAACAGCACCCGAAAATTACCTTGTAATTTCACAATGTTAAATGGGCATTTCCGAGAACCTATTTTGATTTTTTCGATTTCTGGCATTTTTTTGCCTTTTTTTACCCTGAATGGGCCATAAATCCTTGATAGAAGCCAGCCGAGAACCTACGGGTTACTTTTTCCAAATTTTCAAAGAACAGGTTTTTAACTAAAAACGAGTTCTTTGATACCTGTACCCTTTTTGTGTAAGCTCTTGCATGGAGTTTTCAAGGAACCAAAATAGGTATCTTTGCTGTTCATTTTTAATATTAGCAATTATAATTGATGATTTCAAGAAAAAAATGCTAAAGTTTAATAGACTTAAATATTAATTTTTAATAAAGTATTATAATTACAAAAAGGTTCATTTAAATTTTTTAGAGAGGCACTGCTATGGATAAAGAATGTCCCTTTTCTTTTGAATCACCCCATATTGAATCATATAAAAGATTCATTAAAGAATTTGATGAAAAAGTTAACAGTTGGATAAAACATTTTTTGCAGGAATTACAAAACGAGTCATTAATTAAAGAGACATCAAATTTAGAATTTGTAACAGATTTAAATGATGAGTATGAATTTCCAGATTCTATAAGTGAGACTAAATATAGACTTGCCAATAAAACACTTGCAAAATCAATTTATTTAAATATTAAGGAAAACGGTATTGTTTTAGGCAGATTCAAGATAGGGTCAATACCAAGTATAACAAAAAAAGGGACATTTATTATAAGAGGCGGTGTTAGAGCACAAGAATACTGTCTTATTGCCCAATTTAATAAATCTCCGGGGTTGTATTGTTATAATAATGAGAAAAAAAGTGAAAAGGGGATTATTTTTATACCAGAAGAGGGGTTTCGTTTTGTTTTTAAAAGAATTAGAAAAGGTCTTATAAGAATAGTATTGCCTAATGGCAAATCATATTCGATTACAGATTTTTTCAATGCTATTGGCTTTTCAAAAGAAGAAATAGAACAGGAAGTTTTTAAATGTGATTTTTTAAAAATGTATGAAATTAATGCATCAGATAAAGAGCAAATTTTAAATGAAATACAAAGTATTAAAGAGAGATTCAAATTCAATAAAAATTCAAAAAATTTATTAAGAGAGATAGCAAATTGCTTTGACATAGCTATACCTTTTAATTCAACGGAAGAAATAGAGGGGGATAGAGAAAGGAGCTTAATAGAGGCCCTTTATAAAAAAATTGAGAGTGTTTTAATCGGAAAGCTCGGAAGGATACAATTAAACAGAAAAATTAGTAAAGTAACAGATAATTTTAACGAAGAAAGAGAGACACTAAATATTAAAGAAGATTTTATCAATATATTAAAAGTGTTTATTGCCTATTTGTTGGGTATTATTAAAGAAGATGACCCATTTGACCTTGGAAATTTGCGGGTTTTTCTCGTAGGAGATTATCTCAATCAGATTTTTAAATTATGGTGCAGGCGGATAGAAAAAGGTGTAAGAAGGAAAATTGCTGATTTTGACGAAAAAGACAGAAATATTGATACGTTTATCAAGATCATAAATGAAGTAAATTCTATAAATTATATTATGACACACTTTGATAGATATATTTACCAATGGTTTACCGGCTCACCAATGTCTCAATTAATCCCAGAAGATAATGCAAATGCCCTTGAAGCAGCTTGTATCGGGAGAAAAATTACTTTTAATGGTGGTGGTATGTGGGGAGGAATACCTATAGGTCATGAAAGACAACCAAGATATATTCACTGGTCTCATTACGGCAGAATATGCCCCATTGACACTCCACAATCAGAGGATATAGGTGTTACGCTTTTTTTGACCATATCTGCAAAAGTAAATGAATTTGGTATTATCGAAACACCTTGCTACCCTGTTTTACATAACCAAGAAAAGACCACTATCGATAAAAACGAAATAGTCTGGATTTCACCATGGGAAGAATTGGATGAAAATATCTGTATTGCCTTTCCAGATCAGGAGGATAAATTATTAGAGGGAAAAAATGTTGAGGCACACATGGGAGATAATGAATTTATTTTGGCTGACCCTAAAAAGGTAAAATTTATACATGTATCTGAAGATGGTTTATACGGTATTGCAGCAAATCTAATCCCCTTTAGAAAACATAATGATTCTGTTAGGGGAACTATGGCATGCAGTTTTTTAAAACAGACGCTTCCTTTAAAAAATCAAGTGACACCAACTATAAAAACAGGATTTGAGAAGAGGATACCCGAAATATACCCATTTTCTTTCTGGAATGCTTTTGATGGTGAGATGGCATTCGGCAACGAACTTATTGTTGGTTACATCCCCTGGTTTGGCTGGAATTTTGAAGATGCTTTAGTTATATCAAAAAGTGCTTCAGAAAAACTGACAAGCGTTCATGAAAAAATAATCAATGTCAGGTTAAATCGATCCTTAAATGATCTCAGAAAAAAAATAAGGGAGATTAATAAATATGCATCAAAAATAAAAATAGATTTAAACAGTTTTGATATTAATGGATGTCTTAAAGAAGGCACCGAGATAACCAGAGATAGTGTTTTATTAATTGAGCCTATATCAATTAAGACAAAGAAAAAAAATGTAGGAATAGATTTTAGAAAACATTATGTAAGTGCATATATAGATTACAAAGATATAAAGGGTAAAATTGTTAAATGTGAAAACCTAACTGTAAATGAAAACGAATCGGCTTTCTTTAGATTCATTATAAGAGATGAAAGAAAAGCTGAACTGGGAGATAAGCTTGCTAATCGTCACGGTCATAAAGGTGTTATAAGCAAAATCCTTGAAGATTACAAAATGCCCTATTTTCTGCTCAACAATTTTATTGATAATAATGAAACCTCCTGCCCATGTGGTGAAACCCGTCCCCATAAACATCTTGAGATACTTATAAACCCCTTGAGTATTATTTCAAGAATGAATATAGGTCAGCTTTATGAAACTATAAACGCCAGAAACGAAATTTTCAAAGGATTGGCAGATAAAGTTGATTGTTATATGCCTGATACAGATGGAAATACCATAAAATTGAAAAACCCTGTATTTGTCGGTATGCAATATATAATGAAACTTGACCATAATGCTATAGACAAACTCCATGGAAGGTCAAGAGACCCAGAATCTTATAACGCCCTTGTTGAACAGCCCTTAAAAGGCAAACGTTTTAATGGTGGTCAAAGGATTGGTGAAATGGAAGTATGGTCTTTGATGGCACATAATGCAACAGAAATATTAAAGGAATTCTTGACTGTAAAATCCGATGATTTAATTGGCAGAAATAAATTATTTAAATCTTTGCTTTCAAGCAGTTACAATATTCAAATTGAAAACGATTATCCAGAGGCATTCAGAACATTTGTGGCTTTTTGTTTGGGATTAGGCATAGATATAATACTTAAAGAAGATGCACTTAAAGAAGATGCCCGCAAAATAATTTATCCTTTTAGATACAAAACCTTTCCAGATGTAATAAAGAAAATAGAAATTTCAGTCCTCGACACAGAATGGTTTGCAAATACCATATCAAATGGTGAAGTAAAAACTCCTGTTGAGAGCGGTAGAAGATACAATTACTTGTATCACCCCGAAGGTATCGAATCAGAACAGATTTTTGGACCTGTTCTAAGCTATACCTGTGCATGTAGTAAAAGACATAGAGATTTCACAGTAATTGATATGAAACCTCATGAAAAAAAATGCGATATATGTCAAACTCCATTAATACAATCTAATAATAGAAGGTGGAGGTTTGGACATATAAATTTAGCTGTCCCTGTGCCAAATCCTTTTTTTCTACATTCTATTCACGAAGAACTGAAAGAGTTTATTGGTTTGAGCAAAAATCAGATTAATTCGTTAATGATAAACAATAAAATCGATAAATTTAATAATTTTGATTTATTAAAGACTTTTTTTGTTTCGGCTATTATAGGCTCGGAAGAGTTTAGCAATGGTTTTCATAAAAAATATCCAGATATTGATTTGCCAGAAAGACTTCATATAGAATCAGGGAAAAAGATTTTTAATCAATATCTTCAACAATTTAAAGCTGAAAATAAAAATTCAAAAAATTTATTAAATAAAATGGTTCAATCCTTAAATGAAATAATAAAAAGTAATCTTATATCAGGTATTGATTTACTAAATGATATGCTCAGTGCTCATAAAGAAACAAAAACACTCTCCATGATTAATTTACCTGTAATACCACCTCTTTTAAGAAAGGCCTTCGAAACAAAAGATGGAAAACAAAAACCTCACGATTTGAATGAATTATATAAAAACGTACTGCGAGCCAATTGTTTACTAAAAGAAAATCTGAATTATAAAACAAGCGACAATAAAAAGGAGAGAGAAGAATATATAAGATTAAGAAAAAATCTACAAGTTGCCATTGCCCAGCTTATGATAAATGACAGGCTTGATGTCTGGCCGCCTAATCGTGACTATACAATACCTGGTTATCCTATTAGACACTCATTATCAACATACCTTGAAGGAAAAGAAGGTCTAATAAATGCAAACCTTCTTGGAAAAAGGGTTGATTATTCTGGTAGAGCAGTAATAATCCCTGACCCCAATTTAAATATAAACAACTGTAAACTTCCACTATATCTTGTATTAAAAATCTATTACCCCCTAATCGTCTCTTTGTTAGATAAAAGTAAAGGCGAAAATCAAGTCCTGATAAACAAGGCATTAGGCGGTGATGAAAAGGCAGTAGAATTAATAAAACAGAAAATAGAAAAATATGAACTTCTGAAAAAAAATAATGTTTTACTTAACCGACAGCCAACCTTACACAGGTTAAGTATTTTAGCATTTGAGCCAATTCTTGGGGAAGGTTCAGTGATTGCCATACCTCCTTTAGTAACAGCTGGTTATAATGCAGATTTTGATGGAGACCAGATGGCAGTGTATCTGCCCGTCACTGAGGGGGCAAAAAAAGATATTTCAAAATTATATGCATCTGAACATATATGGCATCCATCAGATGGCGGATTTGCCCTTAGCCTCTCACAGGATATAGCCCTCGGATGCTATATTTTATTTAACAAAACAAAAAAAGATATTAAAAATGTTTTTGAAACAAGCCCGAGAAGAAATGCAATAGTAAGCGATATTGAAAATCTGTCATTTGGAGTAAAAACACTTAAAGATTTAGTATTGAAGGCGCTTGAATCAGTTACTTTAGAGGGAATCAGTTTTTCTATAGATGACCTTTTAAGGTTGAGCAAAACTGTAATGGCTCAAAAGGAAAATATGAATTTTTCAGATATCTTAAAAAAAGAAAATCATATTCTTTATAGTATTGTTGAATCAGGTGCAAGAGGAAGCTGGGAGAATATAAATTATCTTGTTGGCTCAATAGATACAGTTCAAAAAGGTTCTAATCTTACTTTTGGTTTAAGCGTGGGCGAACAATTAAAAATGGCAAAAAAAGGCAGAGAAAATCTTGTAGATACAAAATTAAGAACCGCTGAAACAGGAACATTGACAAAATATCTTGTTGCTTTAGGACAATCTCTATTTATTACTGAAAAAGATTGCAGGACATTAAAAGGGATTGAGGTCTCATCAAGATTTGGTCAGAGTAAAGAAGAACTTGTGGGTTATTTATATGGAAAGGTTCTTGCTCATGAATTTGAAGGATACAAAAAAGGTTTTCGTATTGGTTATAAAGATGCTGAAAAAATTGCAGAACAGTTATGGGAAAACAAAATGAACAATATACTTGTTAGAAGCCCCATAACATGTGAATCAAAAAATGGTATATGCCAGACCTGTTACGGTATTTTTCCTGCAAGGGGGAAAAACTTAAATAACTGGGATGAATATGACTTCCCACCTATTGATACAAGGGTTGGAATTATTGCGGCTCAAGCTATAAGTGAACCATTGACCCAGGCTGCTTTGAGAAAAAAACATATTGCCGGTATAGACATAGAAGATATAAATAGCATTAAAAATTTCTTTAATTATGAATACGTTTATGGTTTAGATTTTACAATTGATGAATTTAAAGACCATGATTTATTAATAACGCTGATAAATGAACTTTATAAATTATTGCCAGAGTATTTATACCTTAAACCAAAAAGTTCAATCAATGAAAATATAGACAAATTAAATAAACTAATAAAAGAAAGAGATTTTTATGAAAAAATTAAAGAAAAAATTGTCTCAATAATATTTAATGATGATGAAGAGGAATTAAAAGAACTTGAAGCGAAAACCAGGAATTTTAGAAAGATACCAAAAACAAAATTACTAGATAAGGGTATTTTAGTTGATATACAGAAGTTTAACCGTCTATTGCTGGAAAAGTTATATCCTCAATATGTTCCAAAATTAAATATAATGGATAGGGTTCTGACATCTTTACGTTTGATAGAAAAAATTTATAGTGATTTTGGCATCTCTGTTTTATCCACTCATTTTGAAGTATTGTTTAAAGGCATTAAAAATATTTTTAATAAATTGAATTTTAAAAAAGAAGGTTGGATTGAATATACCTCATATCCTTACGCATTTAATTATTTAAGCACAATAGACGTATTAGCATCAGCTGCCTTTAAAAATGTCACAGATTCTCTCGATGGCTTAAAGGAAAGGGTCTTAATTGGAAAATATCTACCTTCAATCAAGGAGAAAGAGAAATGGCAGAGATTGGAATAAAAATAAAGCCAATAACTTCAACTATCGTTAAGACAAGCATTGAAGCACGAATTGCAAATATAATAATAACATCCATTAAAACACAACCGCTTGCAGCAATAACTGATGAAATATCTATTCTGAATGATGAAGGTGTAATTGAAATAAATAAAGAACTAATAAGATGTTCGCAGTGCGGACAAATAATTGAGCCTGAAGATATAACCTGTAAAAATTGCGGAAAAAACGTAAGAGATGAGTTAAAAGAAGATTTCATGGAAGATATGTATAGTGAATTTGAAAAAGATGAAGATACAGCAGTTTATGAACAGGACAGAGACAATCTGTATAATGATACTAAAAGGCCCTATGACCTTACAGAAAAGTTTACTAATAAACTCATTGAAGCAGGCTGGTTTAAAGATGATGTAGAAAAGGCTGGGGTAATTTGTGCTTATATCTGGGAGCAATATAAACCTGAAGATATGAAGTCTTTTGAAGCCCATCTTGAAGAATGTAAAAATCAAATAGAAAGTAATATTATAGAAAGAATTAAAGAGGCAGACATAAAAGAGATTATTTTTGAGGAATTTAAGGAGTTAAAAAAAGAGGAGGAAGAAAAAAATATAAATGTAGATAAAGAATTCTGTGATATTAGTATTTTAAAAGAAGATAATAAATGGATTGTGGATGTGTTTGATCCTCTTGCAAATTATAACGTGGTAGCACCTGAAAAAAAAATAAACATAGGAAATATTGAAAATAATTTTTTTATCAAAATTGATAGATGGATAAATATTGTAGATGAACGTAAAAAAAACCTTAAAAAACTGGGTGAAATATTACTGGAAAAGAGAGAATCTTTTTTTGAAGCAAAAACAAAGGAAGAAGCAGAAAAAGAGCTTTCAAATCAACCACTTCATCAAAAAGAGGTTGCCAGAGAGATGGGAATTTCTGAAAGTACTCTATCCCGCTGGTGTAATAATGTAAAGATTTTAACAATACATGGAACATTTCTTTTAAAAAATTTTTTTAAGATAGCAACAGGAAAAGGAAAGGCAGGGCCAACCACAAAAGAAGGTCTTAAAAGTTTAATAAAAGAAATAGAAAATAAAAACATCAATGAGATTCTTGAGGTGCTAAAGGATAAACATGGCATCGAGATGACTGAAAGGAATTTAAGGTATTATTTGCAGGAAAATCTTGATTTGTTATAGTTAGAAACAGATTTGCCCTTCTTCATAAATCTTATATTTTAATAGATAATTAACCTAAATTACTCAAGCTCATAAGACCAGTAATATTTTATACCCTTTTCATTGAGGTATCTTTCTGTATTTGGATGGTAGTCATGGGCAACAAATACAGGAAAGGCATCCTTCTTTTCTTTTTTTGTAATTGTGTCTACTAAACGGAGAAATTTGTCTATTTCTTTCCTTGATGGTCTTACCTTTACCTCTCCGAGGATTAATAGTGTTTTTCCGTTTTTCTTACCTTTACCCCATATATTTAGCTGATTATCTTCATAGTATCTTCTTATGAGTCTTCCTTCCACCTCAATCCCTTCTTTATTAAGAAGTACAGGAAGGCTTTTATAGGTGTTGTTTTCAAGGGAATATCCCACAGAATTGGAGATGCCTTCGAGCCTTTCTTCTATTATGTCTACACGTTTTATGAGTTTATTGAGTGTCTCTTCTGTTTTCTTCTGCGCCTCGGCGAGTTTTTCTACTGCAATCTCAAGTTTAGTAAGTCTCTCCTCTGACCTCTTCTGCGCCTCGGCAAGCTCCTGAACCGTAATCTCAAGTTTTGTTAGCCTTTCCTCTGACCTCTTCTGCGCCTCGGCAAGCTCATTTACCCTTTCTTCTGTTTTCTTCTGCGCCTCGGCAAGCTCCTGAACCGTAATCTCAAGTTTTGTTAGCCTTTCCTCTGACCTCTTCTGCGCCTCAGCAAGCTCCTGAACCGTAATCTCAAGTTTTGTTAGCCTTTCCTCTGACCTCTTCTGCGCCTCGGCAAGCTCATTTACCCTTTCTTCTGTTTTCTTCTGCGCCTCAGCAAGCTCCTGAACCGTAATCTCAAGTTTTGTTAGCCTTTCCTCTGACCTCTTCTGCGCCTCGGCAAGCTCTCGTACTGTTCTGGTAAGCTCTACAAATGCTGCCTTTAATTCATCGAAATCACTGCGTTTTACAGTCTCTCTAGTATTTTTTTCTATCTCTTCGAGTAGATCAAGGATAATGCCTTTAAGCTTCGGGTCGATCTCTTCTAAACTTCTTAAGATTTTTATACTATAGGGCAACTCTTTTTCTCCTTTATAAAACCTGCAAACCTGCCGACTAAACAGATAATTAAATTATATCATCGGGTTTTAATATTTGCAATAAAACAAAATTCTAACCCCTGCATGGACAGAACATTAACCAAATGCGGAAGGGGTAATAATGTATAATCTGTCATCCTTCCGTTATCTATTGTAGCCTTATGAATACCTGCATCTTCGGGATAAACGATGTCGAACATGGGGGTTGAAATGGAATACAGTATTGCTGCTACCTGAAAGTTCATTCCCCCTGCGATATTGAATATTACCCTTTTATCATCTTTTATCAATCTTTCTAACTGGATATGGGCAGGCAAAAGATTTCCATGGCAGAGAAGGTCATCTGATATACGTAAAATCTGTATGCTGTCTTTATTATAATTTTTTGAGGTAATCAGATAATCTTTTATTTTTCCTGCATTATACCCTTTAGCGAACAGACCCAGCAGTTCCTCAAGTTCGTTCTCATCTTTTAAACCCATCCTTTTTAGAACTTCAATGTATTCGTCCACAATATTTCGTGAAAGGCAGAGTGCGATTTTTCCATTCTTCCAGAGGTCAATTACCTTTTTAGGGTTGCCTCCAAAAAAAGAAGAGATAAAGACATTGGTATCTATTACAACCCTTGTCACTTAGCTGTTCTTGTGTTTTTTATAATTTCATCAATACTATCAGGAGAAAAACCTTTCTCCACCATCTTTTTCCCTATTCGCAACCACAGTTTGTCTACATAGGATGCTATATCTCTGTTCCGTACATATTCTTCCAGAAGTTCCCGCACAACACTGCTTATGGTCTTTCCTTCGGCCCTGGCAAGGGAATCGACCATATTTTTAAGCTCTGGATCGATTCGTATGATCAACTGCTTTTCCATAACCATACCTCTATATACATTGTAATTACAATATATATGATGGTCAACGATAAATCAACAGATTTGACCCTTCCGATAATACGTAACATGTGATGGGTAAGGGGTAACGGGTTTTTGTCGTAACCCTTCCGAATCGGAAGCCATTTTCAAC
>Ga0209409_1001692_pt1 | contig 18166 bp, 19 predicted proteins | sample AD_JPNMR1_MetaG_FD_184424 | JGI IMG/M metagenome (GOLD analysis project Ga0209409, IMG submission 184424) | Active sludge microbial communities of municipal wastewater-treating anaerobic digesters from Japan - AD_JPNMR1_MetaG (SPAdes) (version 2) | ecosystem: Engineered > Bioreactor > Anaerobic...
TTGCCGTAAAGGTCATCTATAACATGCTTTGGCGTAGTGGGGCTTGGCCTTCCCGATATATTGGCACTGGGAGCGGCTATGGGAATACCTGCCTCCCTTATCAGGGCAAGAGCCACAGGATGAGCCGGTGCCCTTAATCCCACAGTTGAAAGTCCGGCTGTAATCGCACCGGGTACCTTGTCTGACTTTTGAAGCACTAATGTGAGAGGCCCGGGCCAGAACCTGTCCATCAAAATCTCAGCCGCCGGCGGAACAGATGCCGTTAAGCTATCGGCCCATTCCTTTCCCGTTATATGTACTATCAGAGGGTTGTCCGACGGTCTTCCCTTGGCTTCAAATATCTTTTTAACGGCATTTTCGTTGAGAGCATCCGCTCCCAAACCATAAACCGTCTCAGTAGGAAAAGCCACAAGCCCGCCGCCTCGCAAAACCTCTGCGGCAAACCTCAGCTTCTCTTTGTCAACATCGTTTAATTCCATCTTCAGTATTTCGGTCTTCATTTTATTACTTCCTAACATTATCTATTGGCATCAATTTAATAATGTAACTATTATACCACAAATAATGCCCATTACATTCCCTAAAGAAGGCAGTCTACCCAAATATAATTTTTTGGATTCAGTCACCAGTTCTCCATATACCACATAAAGCATCGCACCTGCAGCAAACCCCAGGCACGCACCGATAAACCCCCGGGAAATTCCACCCAGGACAGCCCCCAAAAGAGCACCAATACCCATGGGCAACCCGGACATTACCGTAATCAAAAATGCCTTGGACCCGCTGAAGCCTCCTGCTCGCATAGGAACCGCCATGGCAATTCCTTCGGGAATGTCATGGATTATAATAACAGTAGTTATCATAATTCCAAGGCTCAATGAAGCTCCAAAACCGGAGCCTACCGCAAAGCCTTCCGGAAAATTGTGAAGCGAAATCCCTATTGCCATTAATATTCCGGCCTTTAATAGACCCGATTTTTCATTCTGTGGCTTTAGAGCTTCAAACCTTCTTATAAACTCTTCAACCGTCATTATCGTCATTACACCGGCAAACACACCGGCAAAGGTCATAACCGTTCCCCCGTAACTAAAGGCTTCGGGAATCAATTCAAAACACACAACCGATGTCATTAGGCCGGCTGCAAATTCAAGTGTAAAGCTTAACAAACGTTTATTGATACCTTTAACAAAAAAAGCCGTCAATCCTCCGATACTTGTTCCCAAAATACCGGAGATAAGGCCTATCAATGTAACCTTAAGTAAATTATACATGTTCGCCCCCGGTTATAATTATTCTAGCTATTACTAAATTGTATTCATACCGGGGACATATTATTAACATTTATAGTATCCGTCAATCTTCATAATCCCCACCAGCGGCAAGTTTTTCGGCCTGTTCGGTAGTTATCAGTGCATCCACTATTTCATCGATATCACCGTCAAGTATATCATCTATTTTATAAAGGGTAAGTCCTATCCTGTGGTCCGTTACCCTGCCCTGGGGATAATTGTAGGTTCTTATTCTCTCACTTCTGTCACCGGTACCGACCTGGCTTTTTCTTTCCTGGGCTATCTCATTGTTTTTTTCATTCTGCGCTATCTCATACAACTTTGATCTCAAAATTGCCATTGCCTTGTCCCTGTTTTTATGCTGTGATCTCTGGTCCTGACAGGTTACCACCAGCCCGGTGGGCAAGTGAGTTATTCTTATTGCTGAATCGGTCTTGTTAATATGCTGTCCTCCTGCTCCGGATGCCCTAAAGGTATCTATTCTCAAATCATTGGGGTTAATTTCCACATCAACCTCTTCAACCTCCGGCAAAACTGCTACTGTAACCGTAGAAGTATGTATCCTTCCTCCGGCTTCCGTAACCGGAATTCGCTGCACTCTGTGAACACCGCTCTCAAACTTCAGCCTGCTGTAAGCACCGCTGCCTTCAATGGAAAACACAACCTCCTTAAAACCACCTATCTCTGTGGGGTTGGAATCAAGCATCTCTGTCTTCCATCCCTTTCTTTCGGCATAACGGGTGTACATTCTAAAAAGGTCCCCTGCAAAAAGGGCAGCCTCTTCTCCCCCGGCTCCTCCCCTTATTTCAACAATTACGTTTTTTTCATCATTGGGGTCTTTGGGAATAAGAAGTATTTTCATTTCCTTTTTAATAATCTCAAGTTTTTCCTGCGCCTCTTTAAGCTCCGCTTCAACCATCTCATAAAACTCTTTGTCAAGCTTTTCCTTCAGCATCTCCTTGGCATCGGAAATTTCCTGACTTACCTTTTTATATTCACCATACTTAGTAACAAGCTCTTCCAAGTCTGCGTGTTCCTTCATAAGCCTCCGGTACTCGTCCTGATTTGCAATTACCGACGGATCACTTAGCTTATGATTTATTTCATCATATCTGTTTACCGCAGCCTCAAATTTTTCAAACATAACACACCTCTTAGTCCATCATTAATAAATTTACGACCATTTATTATACCACGTATCTTTATTTTATTCTACAAAAAAACAGCAAAACAATATTTGATATCCATCAAGTAAATTGCTTTGCCGTAGAATTCGTTATCCGCAGAAAACCAAGGATTACTCCCAAAAATTTATTTTTTAATCTGATATTATTAAATTTAGAAAGTTATAATCCAGTCCACCATCGCAACAGCAAGCATCAATACAAATAAAGCTTTTCTCATATATTCCATCGGCTTAATAATACGCCCGCAGTTTTGGGATACAATCTTTACCGCTCTAAATATTATTTCCAAAATACACAATACATATGCCAAAATGCCGGCCGCATTATACCTTATGGCACTTGCAAAATCAAGGTGGCTTAAAGAAACAAAACACCTTGTCATGCCGCAAAAGGGGCAGTCATGTCTTGTAACAAACTTAAACGGACATATAAACGAGATCTGGTAGTCCAATCCGAACACAGATAAATAAGTGTAATCATCCCGGACAACCAAAATAAAAGAGCATAACAGTATAGAAGCCAGATATATAATTACCCACAAATCTCCTCTGTTTCTTGTGTTAAGATTCTGACCTTCAGTATTAATCTCTCCAGATCTGTCGTTTCTATTATTTTCAATTATTCCAGTATTAATCTTCATGGCCTCATTACCGTCTCTTCGAATATTTATATTTATTTATAAGCCAGTTTACTTTTTGCCAGGCAATTTTTATATGTACCTATTATCGATAACTATAACTCAGGTTCATTGAATCTCCTTACTTTGCATGTTCAGTTGAGTATTATTCTAATTAAATAACCCAAGAAACATTCTTCCCAAAAATCCCAGCGCCCATATGCAGATGCCTACTATACCCAATATCTTTCCTGCTGTTCCCATGGCGCTTCTTGACTCATTACCCCGTGAAATTGCCAAAGGACCAAAAACCAATGGACAACAGAAGAACGATAATATACCGAATACCAAGGCTTCAACACCGGCTTTGTCTTCCTCGGTTGTGCGATAGTTACTCATGTCAAAGCTTTCTCGATTATTATAGGTGTTTTATCCGAAGTCGTTATAGTAACCTTGATTGTTATTTCGACGGTTATTTTCGTCAAAAGAATTCTCATTCAGAAAATCCGGAAATCTTTCCCCGCAATATTCGCAATATTCATAATCGGTTATTCCCACTGCTCTCAAAGAATACCCGAATAATTGGACAAATACATTAAAACATATTATAAGTATTGCCGTTTTGGATAATATGGGAACTAAGCTCTTTATTTTTATATCTTTAAGGGAATTCTTATCCTTTAAAATATCAAAAACACCGTATATCAGTATAGCAAATACAACTATGCACAGTACAAAATTTCCTTCGGGTCTCATAATGTGTCCCACTGCCATAGAGATACCGGATAGAATGTAACCCGGTATAGTAGGTTTATATAAAATTACAGTCAAACCAAGGTATATGAAAAACATTGATATCACTTGATTTGTTAGCATAGAATTAAAAATAACCGATTGTATATATATGCAGTAAAGCAGGGCGGAAATCCGGGCTGTTTTCTCATCAAAGGCTTTTCGGGCAATAAAATATACCAACAGCACACTTCCCGTTGAGAAAAATACATTGAACAATTTCACAATAAAAATATTGGCGGAAAAAACAGAATATAAAATTGCACAATAAACAGAAAATCCTAGTTGATAAACCCACATATTAAAATATTCAATTTGTTTAAGTTCTGAAAAACTACCTTCTAAAATGAGCTTTGCGGCACGATTTACAAGATAAAAATCCGACACAGGCCTTGTGTTTGCTATAAGTATCCAAATCATTCTTAACAAAAATGAAATTAAGATTATACCAATAAGGAAAAAAGCCTTATTATTTACTTTGTCAGCCAAGATAAACAAAAAAAGCAAACCGATAACATAGACTATACCTGCAATATAGTATACTTTATACTCTATTTTTTGAATGTTTATTATTGATAAATATAACAGTATTAATGCAAAAAACAGTAAATAAACGTTTTTTATTTTTATCAGTATACTTGCTATTTTTGACATAGGTAACCTCTTTAAAATTGTATATAATTATTCCAAACTTTAGCAAACTTTTGAAATAATATTATAATAAGTAAATCAGCCTGTCAACTTTAAAAATGATCATCGGAACAAATATGGCATTAACATAAAAATCCGTATTCTATTATACAATACCAATAGCAGTTCCGTAACCGCCTCCCTCAATAAAACAGTTTTCTCCGATACTACAGCTTCCTTCGATGGAATAAATATCAAATGTTGTAGTGGACTGTTACATACTACGGTCAACATTCGATGTTGAGCCTATTTTTTACTTTAATACTATATGAAATTATATTATATAAATTTTGTGTTATAATGTAAAAAGTATCTGTCTTTTTAGAGCAAATAATGCTCTCGGAATTTACTAAAGCATGTTACTCATACGGAGAAGGTGTTAAATTGCTCAAAAAGTTATTTATGAAAATAATGATTGTTATTACTGCTTTACTGGTCTTTTCTTTATTGACTGTAGTTGTTTTAGTTAAGACACCGCTAAAAAACACGCAGCTGGGTAAAGCAACCAAATCCTTTGTAAAAAGTGCAATAAATAATACAAAAAGTCTCATAGCTGCTGCTACCAGACCTTCTCTAAAAGATAATGAGATGATACTGACCAGTCCCGGTGAAGGTGTAATTCAGCTATATAGTTTGTTGCCGGATAAAAGCCTTTTAATCACACAATTTAATAAAAAGGAATGGGGAACATGGAATATTGAAGGCTGGTTCGTTTCCACTGACGGTTTTATACCTTCCAGCTCTCAGAACTTAATGGTTGGGGGCGGTTCGGATTGGGAATATGTTTTCCGTGTTAGAAAAAGCTTGGAAAATAATTATGTCTTTTCCGGTGGCAATCACGGATTGGAAAAATTAAAATCATTAAAACTGATTAACCCTACGGATAATTCTGAAATAAATTTGGAGAAAGGCAAACTGATAAGGCTTCAAAAATTGCAAATCGAAGAAGAAACCGATTTGAATTTTGATGAAACTTCCGAAAGTAAATATGCCAACGTAAAACGCACATACTTGATTTCTCCGAATAAAATAACTCTTAAAACAAATTTTGAATTTACATCGGATATTTTCATGGGAACTTCTTATGTGTGCATGCTTCCTACATCGAAAAATTACGGAAGATATGCTTTATTTAAAGAGTCCGGGAATATTTATACCACTCCTTCGGTAGGTGAAACTCTTTCAACAAACGACATTCCGAATTTTTTAGGGAAAGAGGCAGCAACAACGGTTGAGGTATGGGGTGATGCCAAGCCTTCTTACAAATTTATCACTTCAATTAGGGACAGTGAAATGGTTGATAATTTTAAAAACGAGTTAAAAACATTTTATTGGGATTTGAATGAGTATGGCAATAAACTGTATTTTTCAAGGTTCGATAATGAAAACTCACAGAAAATAGAAAAGGGTACCAAATGGGAAAATTATAGTGAATGGTATATTGAAATAAAGGATACACCATAAAAATTTTTAAAGGATGTGGTATCTGTCATTTGGCAGGTTTCCCACATCCTTTTATTTATTACCTCATACTTAATTACCTCATACTTAGAGCTTTGCCTCCGCAACACCCTGCGGTTTCAAGCTCCATCTGCTCTTTTATCCACTCGGTTGTCTTAATTATTCCCTCTTCTAAATTCGTCTTCGGCGACCATCCTAAAAGTTCCTTTGCTTTTCGATAATTACATAAAAGCTTCGGTATCTCGCTTTGAGGATGTATATGAGGAACATGCTTTATTTTACTCTTATCTTGAGCTATCAAAAGTGCCAGGTCATTTATGGTTATATCCCTTCCAAGCCCCGCATTGACTATTTCGCCGTTTACCCTGTCAGAATAACCGGCTTTTACAACAAAATCCGCACAGTCCTCAACATAAAGCAAATCCCGGGTCTGGAAGCCATCACCGTAAATATTGAGAGAAAGTCCTTCAAGGTTTCTCTTAATAAAAATCGCTACAACACCACCTTCACCGCTGGACTTTTGCATGGGGCCATAAGTGTTGAAGGGTCGTATAACCACTGCCGGCAGCTTATAGGCATACCAGTAGGAAAGCACCATATTCTCCCCTGCAATTTTGCTGCCAGCATAAGGAGAAGCCGGCTTTACAGGATGTTCTTCGGTTATCCCGTTTTCATCGGTTGCCCTGTCATAAACCATACAGGTGCTCATGAATACAATTTTGGTATTGTGTTTTCTGCATTGCTCCAACACATTAAAGGTTCCTACCGTATCATTTTGAAATGTCGTTCCAGGATCATCAATACTGTCCTGCACATTAATACTAGCCGCCAAATGATAGCAAATATCAAATTTGTTTTCGAAAAGCCTCTCAAGAGCACAAATGTCTTTTATATCACCCTCAATAAATTCAACAAAGTTGGGGTTGTCAAAAAACTCTTCTAAATTTGACACCCGGCCGTTTGAAAGGTCATCTAAAACCCAAACCCTGTGGCCGTCATCCAAAAGCCTCTTAACCACCCAACGGCCGATAAATCCTGCACCGCCTGTAACCAGTATATTCAAATCACATCATCCTCTCTATATTGCATGGTTTTGAATTACCTCTTTCACATTTGAAATTACGTACTCAACATCTTCTTTTTCCATTTTAGGAAACAACGGAAGGGTTATTATGCTTTCATAAAGCTCTTCCGCTCTCGGGCATAAGCCTTTATTGTAGCCCAACTGCCTGTAATAAGGATGGTAATATACCGGAATATAGTGGACATTTACTCCTATTCCTCTTTCGATGAACTCTTCGAACAACTGTCTCCTTCCACAATTCAGTCTTTCCAATTTGAGCTTTATAATGTATAAATGCCATGCGGAATTTGTGTTTTCGAGTTGATAGGGTGTTTCTACCTCCTCTACCGCACTGAAAGCTTCATTATATTTTCTGACATAATCTCTTCTTACGGCAAGAAACCTTTCCAGCTTGTCCAACTGGCTGATACCCAGTGCAGCCTGAATATCCGTAATCCTGTAATTATAGCCTAAATGTTGCTGCTCATAATACCACGGACCTTTATCTTTTAATAAAATATCCTTGTCCCTTGTTATACCATGGGTCCTGAAAAGTACAAGTTTCTTATATAACTCGTCATTATTTGTTGTAATTGCTCCACCTTCACCGGTTGTGATATTTTTCACCGGGTGAAAACTAAAAGTGGTCATATCTCCTATGCTCCCGATTTTTCTCCCGTTATATTCTGCTCCAAGAGCATGGGCTCCGTCTTCAATTATTGTAAGATTATATTCTTGTGCAATTTTTTGTATTTCATCCATATCACAAGGCTGACCGGTAAAGTGAACCGGAATAATAGCCTTGGTTCTTTCAGTTATCTTAGACCTTATTTCGTCCGGATCAATATTGTAAGTCTCAGGATTTATATCGGCAAATACGGGCTTTGCCCCCATATACAGCACACAGTTGGCTGAAGCAGCAAAGGTAATAGGGGTTGTAATTACCTCATCCCCCTCTTTTATTCCGGTTGCAAAACAAGCAGCATGAAGTGCCGCAGTACCGTTTGAAATTGCAACAGCATATTTTGCACCGGTGTACTGTGCCAACTTCTCTTCAAATTCCCTGATTTTCGGTCCGGTGGTTAAATAATCGCCTTTTAATACTTCAATGACAGCGTTAATGTCATCCTCATCAATCCACTGCCGTCCGTAAGGAATAAACTTTGCATTATTAATTCTGTCCATTTGTGTTTCTCCCTGTTCTCATTATTTCTTCAACTACACGCCTTACTCCTTCTCCGTCAACCAGTTTTTGCATCTTTCTGCTAACGGATACCCTCCTGTCATAATCTTTACACAAAAGCTTTAAACTATCCAATACTTTACGGTCTGAAAGTTCGCTGTACCATCCAAGACTGGTAATGTAGCCTTCAGAAGCCAACATATCCACTACTTCCCTCTGATTGTCGGCAATCACAATCCCCAAGGTAGGTGTCCCGCAGGCACAAAGCTCATACAATGTACTTCCTCCGGCCGATAAGGCCATATCTGACCTGAGCATTATTTCAGAGATCCTCGATACATTCTCATACAGAACTACGTTTTTATTGATTTTGCACAGTTTTCTAAGATTATCGACATCGGTAAACCCGCTTCCGACAACTATATTAAGCCTTATACCTTTAAATCCTTCATCCGACAGAATTATGTTAGCCAGTATTAGGCTTAGATTAAAGGGATCGGAGCCCCCCGTTGTTATCATTATTTCTTTTACTTCCCTGTTTATTATTCTCTCAGGCAAGCCTCTGAATTCATCCCTTATAAGATTGTATTTCAAGCCTAAAAGCATAAGCTGGTCATTGCTGTATCTGATATAATTTAAGGTCGTTCCGGTAATATTTCCATTTATCAAAACATCCACAGGATATGGGAATTTATTCACATCATCAATGTAGCAAAGTTTTTTTACATGGGTCTTCAACTCTAAAAAAAACTCTTCGGTTACATTGTAAGAGTCAACGATTAACACATCCAAGTTAAATGCCTTAATACCGGCTATTATCTGCTGTGCATCCTCTTTTAGCTCGGAAATATCTCCATAGGAAAAGCCTTTTGGATTTTCGCTCTTTCGGTATGGCATTTCGATAACTTCAAACCCATCCTGCCGTATTCTTGCTGTTCCCTGTTCATACCGGCTCATAAAATATACTTTGGCACCGGCATCTCTAAATCCCTTGGCCAGTGACAGGCAACGCATTATATGACCCATGCCGATATTGGTACTGCCGTCAGCTCTAATTCCTATATTCAGCATACTAACCTCTCACATATGTTATTCTCATTAAACATGTTCGTTTTCTTCTACCAGTTCAATTATTCCCATATGCTTGTTATAAAGAAATGCAACCTTATTGGAATCAATAGCAATCGCACAGGAGGGTTTCTCCATCAAAACATAGCCTTCATTTTTCAGTCTCTCAACCGCTTCATCTATATTATCAACACTATAGCATATATGATACGGAGTATTGCCCAATTTGGTAATAATGCCGTTTATTGAAGAAGCGGCATTCATCGGTGCAACCAACTCTATACAGTAATTCCCAAGATTCATAAACTGAATCATAACCCCTCTTGCTTCATCAGCTACGGTTTCTCCTACTCTCTCATATCCCAATTTTACAAATTCCTCAATGGAAACATCCATACTTTTAACTGCATAACCAAGATGGTGTATCCTCATAATATCATCAACTCCCCGAATTTCTTTCTGGAGTCTATGCTTGATTTTTCCAGATCCAGAATGTATTTTTTGTTGCCTGCTGAATCCACATCTAAAACCGAATAGCCCAATCTTTCAAAAAAATCCTTTACCGGAGCATTTTTTTCCGTGGGTTTATAGTATGTAACCAACCTTTTATATCCCGACTTTTTATATAAATCTTCAATAAAACCTATTATCTGCTCTTCGATAAACCTGCCCATAACCCTGCAGCTTAGCAAAAACGTATCCAATTCAATTTCAGTGTCGGTCTTACGTTTTGTTATTACAACACTGACCATGCCGTTATCGCCAAATCTATCACTGACATAAGCTACAAATCCTTCAAACCCCTCCTCATCTATCAAAGCCAAGAGTTCCTGTTCACTATATCTCTTTGTAGTCAAGTTGAATTGATTAGTTTTTTGCGTAAGTTGAGCAGCTCTTTGAACATTTTCTGCACTTATCCTACGAATCTCGATCTTGGTTTCTAAAGATTTTAAAAAGTCTTCATAAGAAGCACTGGATTTTTGTGCATCCCTTCGCTTCATGTTCTGACGATATATTTCGGTTTTCACCGTATCTTCATCCGTTATATCTAATGTATAAAAATAATTATGATAAAGTTCAACCGCAAAATTCAAAAGCTCCGAAGTATCTTGCGGAAAACCAGGAACCGTTACCTCAGGCAGTTCTCTTTTTACGCTTTCCCTTTCCACCGGATTATCGTCAATAAATACAATGGAATCAAGACCAATATTGAGCTCTTCGGATAAATCCCTTATGTTTTGAGATTTCAAATCCCAGTTTATTTTTAGTGCAACAAAATCTTCCTCCTTCAGTACCATGTGTTTATGTTCTCTTATAACCTTTATCGCATCATCAAAATTGTTTTTAGACACCACAGCAAGTATTATTCCTAAATCTTTTATTTCTTTCAGCTTTTTTTGAAAATCCTTATATCTGGCTCCTTCCTTATAATCCGATAGTTCTATTCCTTCCATACCAACTTCCCCTACAACACCACCCCACAAGGTGTTATCTAGGTCTAAGACCATACACTTTTTCCTTTTGCCTTTAACAGAATCAACACATCTGTTTATATACTGCTCCAACACTTTTTCTGCCTTCATCGAGAACTTTATTCCGCCTAAATACCATAACTTCTTAGAGTAAAACTGTTCTCTTCCTATATCCTCCACAATGCTTTTCAAATCAAAAACATATAGATTTCTATATTTCCTGCTTAGCAAAAAAAGGCCATCTTCCCACAGGAATTCAAGCCCTCTTTCCTTTGAGCCGGCCTTTGCACTATCAATCTTTCTTGTCCATAAATCGATATTACTTACAAAGAAGGTTATATCAGGATTGTTTTTTACTGTTTCTTCAATATAATTTATATTCATATCAATTGTGCTGTTATTTCTACTTTGACCTTTGAACATTTCTTCTCCGTCAATAATAATAAAAACCGCTTGCGGTCCAAAAGAATACAACCCGGAATTAGGGTTGATTATCTCCTGTACCCACGTTCCGTACCCTTCGGTTTTGTATACATCATTGAGCTTTGATAACCTGCCGACAAGAGAATCCAGATTTATGTTAGAAAGCACTGACAGTCTCAAAGCAATCACTCCTTAATATAATTTAGAAAATCACCAACTTTTTTTATATCCGGTACTTTTTCAAAAGGAATTTTTATGTTTAGCTGTTCTTCAACCTCAGCCACCAATCTGATGTGATTTAGTGAATCCCATGCAGGAATGTTTTCTCTTGTAGTTTCAAGACTTATACTCTCTTTATCAAGATTTAATACATCGGCCATCAATTCAATCAGTTTTTCCATTCAAATCAACCCTCCCTGTTTATAGGACCAATTCTGTCAATGTCCACTATTACCCTAATATACTTCTCAATCTTTTCCTTTTTTTGCGCCCACATGCTTTCAGTTATAGCCTGTAAAGTTATATCATCATAACCCCCAATTGTTTTTACATGCTGTTTCAATATTCCTTCCGTCACAAAACCAAATTTCGTATGCAAACTCACAACCTTTTCATTGCTCGCAAGCGTCCTGCAAAACACTTTATTTACCTTTAAGTCATAAAACGCATGATTTAACAACGAATACTCCATAACTATTCCGAGTCCGCTATTTATAAGATCTTGCTCAATCAGGTAATAACCGAATTCAAGATTATTATTTTTTTTATCGAAATCATAACACAATACACCAAAAGGCCTGCTTCCCAAAAAGCTTATGTAATATCTTTTTTCTTTATTATTCTTCAGATGCTCAATAAATCCGGCATGTTCCTCTTCCGTAATAATCTCCTGGTTAAACATTCTTTGTCTTACAAAATCCTGATTGCGCCAGTCTCGCAAATTTTTAATATATATATCGTCAAGCTCAAGAATATTTATAAAACTTACATACCCGTCTTTCAGCTTATCATTGTCCACTTCAGCGGTGTCCCCCTTTCAATATTCTCTGACGCCTTCCTGTTTAAAACCTGTTCATAGTATTTCGGCTCCAAACCATCTGCAGGTCTTATTACTTTTATGTTTTCCTCTGTAAATGCTTCCCCCCTTTTTATATCCTTCACAACAAAAATCGATCTTCTGTGGCTGCGGCTGACAGCTTCATTTTCTGAAATACTGTAACTTACTTTCCCTATTGATTTTTCCGCAGCCCTTATATCTTCAACCATTCTTTTGAACTCGTCCGGTTCCATGGAAAAAGTAGAATCGGGACTTTTAATTTCTCTGCTCAAGCAAAAATGTTTTTCAATAATGCTTGCTCCCATGGCAACTGCCACAACTGCAGACACCGAACCTAAAGAATGATCTGACAAACCTACCGGAACATTAAATGTGTTCTTCAGATGAGATATGGTTTTTAAATTCATCTGTTCCGGTACCGCCGGATAGGCACTGGAACACTTCATAAGACAGAATTGGTTATTTCCCTGTGCCTTAATGGTTTCCACAGCCTCCTCAATTTCTCCCAAAGTTGCCATACCTGTTGACATAATAATAGGTTTTTTCTTTGACGCAATATATTTTATCAGGGGAATGTCTACAATCTCAAAAGATGCTATTTTATAAAACTCAACCCCCAGTTCCTCCAAAAAATCCACAGCCGATTTGTCAAAAGGAGTTGAAAAAAAATGAATTCCTGTTTTTTCAGCTTCTTCTTTGAGCCGTCCATGCCATTCCCAGGGGGTATTGGCCTTCTGATACAAACCGTACAAATTTTCGCCTTTCCAAGTGCCGTCATCTATATGAAAGTACTTTTTATCAGAATTTATAGTCATAGTATCCGGCGTATAAGTCTGTATTTTTATGCAATCAGCACCGGCTTCTTTTGCTGCATGTATTATTTCTACTGCTCTGTTCAAATCTCCTGCATGATTCGCAGACATTTCTGCAATAATGTAACAGGGACATCCCTCACCGATTTCCCGATTCCCAATTTTAATTCTTTTGTTCTTCATAAATCACCTCTACATATTATCTTTCTAATCAATTTCAATATAAGATTGTAATGGGCTTATCGGCAGCCTTTGTATTCTGTAAGAGCTCAGACCTAAAACTTCTTTAAGGGCTACAGTCTCTCCCGGAAAATCACTTGTGTTTAGTTCGTCAAATTCTATTATAGTTCCTTTTGTAATATGATCTTTTATTAATTTCAAACACTCCTTGGTTGGCTCATAAATATCAAAATCAAAATAAGCCAATGCAATTACAGTATGGGGATTGTTCTTTAAATATTTCTTTAAAGTTTCAGTAGCATCTCCTTTAATCAATTCATACTTTTTTATATGTGAAGTCGGGCTTTCCGACTCATGATAGTCCAACACCTTCTCTAAGTGTTCCTCATAGTTTTCAGTTACACTATAGTCACCTTTTCTAAGCCCTTTGTCCATGCTTGTAACTGACGGAAAACCCTCAAAAGTGTCAAATCCTACAATCTTTCTGTTGTAATTAAACGGCTCATAAATACCTCTAAAATTTTCGAACAACACAAGGTTTTGTCCCCACCTTACGCCAAATTCCATAATAATTCCATGGACATTAATTATTTTCCTATACAGTTCATGCATAAACAGCTGTCTTGATAAGGTTTGTCTGTTGGTATAAAGCCCCAAGTTTGAAAGCAATTCATTTTCAGGTATGGGACTATTCTTGAACAGGTCGTAAAAATTCTTACGTTTACTACGTTCTTCATCACTGCAATGTAACTTTGTATTGAAATCAGTTGCCATAATTTATATCGCTCCCATTTATTAGATTTGAATACATTTTAACCTGTTAAGAGCTGCTACTTTACCCTTTTAGCAACAACTTGTATCTCTCTTCCAATATTAATTTCAGATAACTTCCGGTATATCATGAAAATGTCTTCTGTGCGACCTACTTCTTTAAACTTTGACTCAAATTGCAGCCTTTTTGAATGCAATACCTTCCCAAGTTCCTTTTCTTTTATGTAATCTTCATCCATCAATAAAAATATTTCCAAAGGAAACGAAGATGTCTGATAGATAATTTCAAACCCTGTCCTGTTAAGGAAGGTCCTGAAGCTCTCAAAGTTCCAATAATTCAAATGGTCCGGGAAATGTATCCAATATGGTTCCGTTTTATGATAAGCTGCATAAACCCTTTGCAAAAGGTTAAAATCGTTTGGGACTTCAATAGATAAATAGCCTTTCTCAGACATAAATTCCGACTTTATCTTTTCCATAAAATCATAAGGATTAGGTATATGCTCCAATACAAAGCTGAGATTTACCAGTTCAAATTTTTTGCCAAATCCGTTTTTATCCGCAAATTCATTTCTAACATTGAGCCCTTTCTCATTGCATTCCTTTGCTCTGCTTTCTGACGGTTCTATACCGTAAGATTTAAATCCTTGCTTTTCAAATTCCCTAAGGAGCTCGCCGTTACCGCATCCTATATCTAGTATTTCTCCGGATTCTATTAGGTTTTTTATTCTTGTCACTTTTTCTTTGAGATTTATTTTGCTTAATTCATCTTTATATTCTTTAGAGTAAAATGTATTCAAAAAATCATTGTCAGGATAAGGATAAACGTGATAAAAGCCGCAGTCTTTACACTCAATTACCTTGTATTCACTATTAATGTTATAATAATTTTCAAACTCATGTTTTTTCTCTATCATAAATAAAATCCTTTCTTAATATTTTTTATACCAGCTTTTTCTGTTCAACATTTGCATTGATCTTACATAGCTCAGGATTTAATTTTATAAACTCCAGGACCTCCTCAAAGCCAAATTTTCCGTCATACCTGTCATACAATTTATCGTAAATTATAGAAATCAACTCAAAGTCTTCGCTTGTATCCAGCGTCCACCTAAGGTTAGAATAATCCGTATCATTTTTAAAGTAGTATATATCTTTTTCATAGCTTTCATACATATAAGGAGTAACATGCTCTCTCTGATGGCTTTTTGTTGCATTATAAAAGGCATCTTCCAATACTTTAAAGGAAAACACCTCAACATCAAGTCCCCTCGGGAATGTTCTCTGAGTTAAATCATTTCCTGCATTTGTTACCAATATATAATTGTTGGAAGTATAAAATTCCACTACCTTATCCAATAACACAGGATCAATCAAAGGACAGTCCGAAGTAATACGAATCACCGTATCTAGGTCGTTTTCTTTAGCTGCATAATAATACCTCGACAGCACGTCATCCTCACTGCCGCAAAACCATTTCACACCGTTTTTTTTGGCCTGTTCCACTATTACCTTGTCCATTTCCAATGCGGTAGTCGCAATAATTATTTCATCCAACAGCTTTGATAGCTTCAACCTGTCTATTACGTGCTCTATAACCGGCTTTCCGCACAAATCCAACATAACCTTGCCAGGTAATCTTGTTGAACCCATTCTTGTTTGAACAATAGCACCTGTTTTCATATACTCCTCCTATCTTATCAAGTAATGGTTATTTCTTTTTTCGAAGTAAAAACATTACATCTACGTTGTCATTATTTAGGTATTTGAATTTCTCTTCCTTTACTAATTCCAGTTCCGGAAATCTATCAAGATAAAGCTTTGAAAAATTAGTTTTCCAGAGAAGGTTATCATTGCCTCTATAATTTATTTCCGTATATTCATCGGCATAATATTCTAATCCCCAAATATATTCTTTTGTGCATCGGTATATTTCATCAAGCACCCGGTTTATATTGTCAGGTGATATATGAATTAATACTCCGCTGGTAAATACCATATCAAAATATCCGTCTTTAAAAGGTATATCATCCCCAACCCCCTGAATGATATTTATCCCTTGAGTAAGACTTTTCGCCTTTTCAACCGCATATTGCTGAAGCTCTATCCCATATAGATTGCCAAACCCCATATACTGAAGCATCCTAAGCTGATTGCCTACATTGCATCCAACTTCCAGAATTCTCTTATTCTCCAATCCCAGCCCTAATAAGAATCTGTTGTTCATATCCTGCCTGGTTATGCCGTATTCATTTTTATAAAAGCTGTTAAGCTCTTTAGGGCCGAATATACATCTATCGGTATAATCCTTACCAAACTGGCCTGACCATGTGTTTTCCTGCAAATTGCCCATCATATTCTATTCCTCCTGTTATTTTGCTGCCACTTTCAAATCATTATACTTATAACGTACTGTTTTTATAAGCTTATCTTCCTCAAGTGCAAGGCCCAACTTATTAGATATTCTCTTAAGATTTAATTTCACTATATCTTCTATTGTCTTTTGATCCATACAGGTAAGATTAATCCTGAAATCCTGTCTATCGCCCGAATTTAAAAGATATTCCTCCACATCTTTTACAGCATTGGTTTCCCTTACATATTCAAATACAGGAGTACCGGGAAGAGGTATCAGATATCCTACACTTGGGTAGATTTCTGCCTCATAGCAGCAATCAAAAGTTTCTTGTAAAGTCTTTTCCGTCTCCTGCGGATACCCTATCACAAGGCTCGTCCAAGTAGCAAGTCCTGCTTTTTTAAGTACTCTTGTCTGTTCAATAAATTCTTCTTTTTTAAGCTTCTTATTCATAGCCTTTAAAATTTCTTGATTTGCAGATTCAAGAGAATAGCCGAGCCCAACGCAACCAGCTTCTTTTAACTTTTTGGCAACTCCAATATCCTTTTCTTTAAATAAATTTCCTCTGCAGCACGCCTTCCAAAATATTCCTAAGTCATATTGCATAAGAGTATCCACAAATTCCTCACATTGTTTTATTGAATAAAATGTAAGTTCATCAAATAAATTTACATAGTTTATATTATATTTTTCTTTAAGATGTTTCATTTCTTCACATACAGACTTAGGCGAACGGACTCTGTATTTATCCTTTTTGAAAACATGGTAGCAAAATGTGCAGTTAAATGCACAGCCTCTAGCGGTATTTACAGGTAATGACCGAAGTTCTTCATACGGAACCGGATAGGGTTCATTCATATATCTTTTACTCTTTTCAATATATAAATCTACGTCAAATAAATCCCAGTTTATAAAAGGAATGCTGTCGATATCCTTTGTTGCCTCCCTTTTGGGTGTTTTGTAAATCTTACCGTCCTTTTTATAATATATTCCTTTTACCTTTGAAAGATCCTCTTTGTTTTCCAAAGCTTTTAAAACTTCGATATCAGCTATGTCTCCCTCACCTATAACTGCAATATCAGCTTCAGTCTTTTCAAGCAGGAGCTCAGGCACAGAAGATGCCACAGAATTTCCTACAATTATGGGCACATTTTTATGTTTTTTAATTATACTGCACAGTTTTTTTACCTGTTTATATCCTGTGACGATACAACCCATTGCTGCCACATGAAAATCTTTTTCTTTTATCATGTTTTCAACTTCATCATCACTGTAACGGTAAGCATCAATATCAAGTATTTCCAGTTCATAGCCAGCATTGTGGATTGCCGTGGCTATATAAGCCAGTCCTAAAGGCGGCAAAAGTGTTGGTGATTCGGGTCTTAATGAAATATTTATCAGTAATATCTTCAATAGTTGTCACCCTTCGTAATTATTTTATAATTATTGCAAAAAAACAATTAAATTAATTTTTCTCTGATAAGTAACTCTTTTATTTGTGATTTGGTTAGAATCTTTTCTTTTTGAGAGCTATAATTGCTTATAACCGCCTTTCTGGCATCATTACTGTAATTCTCATCAAAAGGAGGCTTTATCACATACATATCATCCAGTTCAATAGCTTTTGTCGATTCATCCTCCGACATAAGTTCCTCATACATCTTTTCACCAGGCCTTAACCCTATTTTCTTAATCTCTATCTTTTTGGGATCAAGGTTATTCTTTTGGCACACATCCTCAATGACC
>Ga0209409_1001696_pt1 | contig 18130 bp, 9 predicted proteins | sample AD_JPNMR1_MetaG_FD_184424 | JGI IMG/M metagenome (GOLD analysis project Ga0209409, IMG submission 184424) | Active sludge microbial communities of municipal wastewater-treating anaerobic digesters from Japan - AD_JPNMR1_MetaG (SPAdes) (version 2) | ecosystem: Engineered > Bioreactor > Anaerobic >...
CTGCCGTATGCCGTCACGCGAACGTGGCACACGCAGCTCGGGATCTTCTGGATCGCGACCGCTTGGCTGGCGACAGGGCTGTTCATGGCGCCCGCGGTGTCGGGCTACGAGCCGAGGTTCCAGCGGACCGGCGTGAACTTTCTGTTCGTCGCGCTCCTGGTGATCGTGATCGGATCGATGTTCGGCACGTGGTACGCGACGCGACAACGCATGGGCCTGGAGATGAACTTCTGGTTCGGTCACCAGGGCTACGAATACGTCGACTTGGGGCGATTCTGGCAGATTTTCCTGCTCGTGGGGCTGTTCCTGTGGTTGGGTTTGATGGGGCGGGCGCTGTGGCCGGCGTTCAAACAGCCCGGGCCGCACAAGCATCTCCTGGGCATGTTCATGATCGCCTCGGCGGCCATCGCGCTGTTCTATGCGGCCGGCCTGATGTGGGGGCGGCAGACGAACCTGGCCATCGCCGAATACTGGCGCTGGTGGGTCGTGCACTTGTGGGTGGAAGGCTTCTTCGAGGTTTTCGCCACGGTGGTGATCGCGTTCCTGTTCACGCGGATGGGGCTGCTTCGTGAAGGCACCGCGACGGCCGCCGTGTTGTTTTCCACGACCATCTTCCTGTCCGGCGGGATCATCGGCACGTTCCATCACTTGTATTTCACCGGCACGCCGACGGCGGTCCTCGCCTTGGGCGCCGTGTTCAGCGCGCTGGAGGTGGTGCCGCTCGTACTCATCGGCTTCGAGGCTTACGAGAACCTCACTATGAGCCGAGCGACGCCGTGGGTGCAGGCGTACCGATGGCCCATCTACTGCTTCGTTGCGGTGGCGTTCTGGAATCTGGTCGGCGCGGGGCTGTTCGGGTTTCTCATCAACCCGCCGATCGCGCTGTATTACATGCAGGGGCTGAACACGACGCCGGTGCACGGCCACACCGCGCTGTTCGGCGTGTACGGCATGCTCGGCATCGGGCTCATGCTGTTCTGCCTGAAGGGCCTGACCACTCGCCACGTATGGCGGACCGGCGTGTTATCGTTTTCCTTCTGGGCGATTAATATCGGCCTGTTCCTCATGGTCATGATCAGCGTGTTGCCCGTCGGCTTGCTCCAAACCTGGGCCAGCGTCGAGCACGGCCTGTGGTACGCCCGCTCGGCCGCGTTTCTGCAGTCCGACCTTATGGACACGCTGCGCTGGCTGCGCGTTATCGGCGACACCATCTTCGCCGTTGGCGCCATTGCTTTGGGCTGGTTTGTGCTCGGCGTCAAGACGGGCTGGTCGCTGAGCCGCGAACCGGACGCGGTCGCGCAGCTTTACCCCGAGTCCGCCGGCCTGAAAGGCAGCCAAGGCTGACGCACGACGTCTTCTCTGTAGAACGTTGGTCAAGTGTTGACGAGCGCGAGCCGCCGGGCTTGCCCCCGCGGACTCAGTCCGACGGGGCTCGGGCGTCGATGCGAACAGACGCACGCTCTAAGGTCGTACAGTTCACGGTGGCAATGATCGTGCACCAACCCTTGCGCGAGATGCTTGTTGTTTGGCTCACAGCTCATAGCTCACAGCTGATAGCTCACCGCGAGCGGCATGTCCACGTGGAACAGATCGCTCATGCTGTTGACGAACCAGGTCGTGGGCGTGCGCGTCCGCAGGGGCACGGCAGCGTGTCGGGATGGGTCGTCAGGCGAAACCGTTTGCGGTACTTGGCCTGGCCCATGGCTTGAAGCCGCATGGCCATGGTCTCGGCGTAGCAGTGCTTGCAGCCCGGACTGATCTTGGTGCATCCGGTCGCAGGATTCCAGGTCCGGCCTGTCCACTCGATCTTGCTCAAGCCTCGGCTCCGCAAGCTGCCACGGCAACCGGTTCGAAACCCCCGTCGCCGAAGAGTATGATCCACGGATTGCAGGATTACAAGATTACAGGTCATCCAACGTGTGGGGCACCTGCCGTTTGGAACCAAGGTGTCGCTGAGTACGGTTCCGGAGTTGAGACCATGGACAACACTGACGGGCACGGATGATCGAGCAATGCGCGATGGCCAAAGCTATCGCAGTGAGCCGCATTTCTTGGAAAACCCAACAATCATAGGATTGGTCCTCCTCCCGGCGTTCCTTGACTTCGTCTTCACTGATTGTATACGGGCGATTGTCTTTACGGGATTACCCGGATACGATGGATGACGCCTGAACACGAGGCGAGGACGTTTATAGGCAATAAACACTTCCAGAGCGACGTCCCAAAGATCCTTCGACTATTCGTGGAGATACCTTCATGTCTGACAAAAAGTCCATTCTCGTGCTCGGCGCGGGCGAACTTGGCATGGCCATTCTTCGAAGTCTATCCAAGCGGGCCAGTCAGCGGTCGGACAGCGATCTGACCGTTCTCCTTCGGCCATCAACCATCGCGAGCAATGATCCTGCCAAGCAACGGGACATCGCCGAACTCCGATCGCTTGGCGTGAGATTTCTCGCTGGCGATCTCGTGAAGAATTCCGCGGCCGAGCTTGCCGGCTTGTTCAAGCACTTTCACACCGTCATTGGCTGCACTGGCTTCGTCACGGGACGCCGCATCTTACTGAAACAAGCCCAGGCGGCGCTCGATGCGGGCGTTCAACGCTTCATCCCTTGGCAGTTTGGCGTCGACTACGACATCATCGGCCGTGGGGGTGCTCAGGATTTGTTCGACGAGCAACTCGATGTGCGAGACCTGTTGCGATCCCAGGACCGCATGGAATGGATCATCGTTTCGACCGGCATGTTCACCAGCTTCCTTTTCGTGCCGGAGTTTGGGGTGGTCGATCTGGCGAACAATATCGTGCATGCCCTGGGCAGTTGGGATACGGCGGTGACAGTGACGACGCCGGAGGATATCGGCGAACTGACCGCGGAGATCCTCTATGCGGAACCGCGGATCGTTAATCGCGTCGTGTATACGGCAGGCGATACGATCACTTACCGGCGATTGGCGGACATTGTCGATTCCGTGCTGGATCGGAAAGTCCAGCGTGTGGAATGGAGCGTCTCCCGGCTGAAAGACGAACTGGCGGCAGATCCGGAGAACAGTTTTAAGAAGTACCGGGTCGTATTTGCCGAAGGCCGAGGGGTCGCTTGGGATATGGAGCAGACATTCAACGCCCAACACGGAATCAAGGTCAAGAATGTTGAGCAGTGGGTGCGAGATAACCTTATGGATTACAAGCCACGCTAAGCGGTGTCACTCCTGATCGCGAGATGCTGCTGAAAGCGAAGCACACCCGACAGGCTTGGTTGAAATCAGTCCCTACGGTATTTGAGAGGTGTCGGATGTAGCCCCGGAATAAAAAACGGCTTCGACGAGGGGGCTCGGGGCGGACCGTTTCTGGTTACGAATCGGGGCGACTGGATTTGAACCAGCGACCTCTTGACCCCCAGTCAAGCGCTCTAGGCCAGGCTGAGCTACGCCCCGGTCACTCTGGATGGGCCGGACGGCCGATGGGGGCCGGACCGGCGACCAGAGACGCGTATATTAGCAGAGATGGGGCCGGGCGTAAACTCCGGCGGCGAGCAAGCGCGGCGAATCGGCCGCCGGAGTTCGGGCGAGCCCGTGACATGATGGAGATCGTCATGGCGATCAGGCGAGACGACCGCCGCAGCCATGCCGTGGCCGAAAGGTTTGAGGTGGGGGCACGAGGACTTCGCAGTGACCTCGGCCGGTCGGTGCGGAGCGGCGGGGGACGGCGGTGTGACGGGCGCGGGCAGGGCGATGTCGTGTATGGTCACTCCCGCCACGGGTAGGCAGATCGCGGGCCGGTTTTTCCGGACGCTCGGGCGGTGTTGACAACCCGGGGGGACCCGAGTTTAATAGGGGTCTTGCCAGCGGATGTGGCGGAACTGGCAGACGCGCAAGGTTCAGGTCCTTGTGCCCCACAAGGGCGTGGAGGTTCGAGTCCTCTCATCCGCAAGTTCTTGCATGTCAGGCGGTTAGGGTGAAAACCGAGCCGCCTGATTTTTTATGCGCCAGCTATAAGCTGTGAGCTATGAGCCAGACAAAAGAACGGTGCGTTTTGCAGCGAGCGGCGGGGCTTGACCCCGCCGTTTCAGTTCCCCGTCAGTTCGCTCACCTCGCGCCCCTGCCGGGCGAACAACCCGATCGCTAAACACGGGCACGCCAGAAGCGTGCCCCACAAAGCACGCGAGGCGGGCAGGATGCCCGTTCCCCGGGGGGCGGATTCAGCTCCTGGGCGTGGGCGAGACCGGCTCGGTCGCGTCGGCTTGCTGCCGAGTGTCGCGCCGGCCGACGCTGAGGGCTGAGCGGGGCGTCAGCTTCCAGGTGAACGACAGGAAGAGGACGGCCAGGCCGGTGCAGATCAGGATGGCGGCGAGCACGATATTCCAGGCCGTCTCCTTGCCGTACAGTTCCTGGAAGTGCACGAGCATCCATCCGAAGCCCTTGGCCTGCGCCATGCGGCCGATGTAGCCGAACAAGCCGATGAAGCCGGCGGCGGTGCCGATGGCCTTTTTGCCGGTCGCGTCCAGGGCCATGATCACGATGAGGTTGACGACCGGGTAAATGAAGAAGCCGATGGCGGCGAGCATGGCCATATCGATCTGGAGATACCCGGGCGGCGTGAGCATGATGGTCGCGAAGGCGACGATGATGGGCAGGAGGCACAGGACGCAGACCATGCCACGGCGGCCGCCCAGCCGATCGGACAGCCAGCCCAGGGCGATGGTGGAAGGGATGCCGCCGAACTCGAGAACCAACACAGCCAAACCACCGCCGGCGAGTGACGCATTCTTGACCTCGCGGAGATACGTGGGCCCCCAGTCCAGCATGCTGTAGCGGGCGATATAGGAAAAGAAATTGCCCAGTGCCAGCAACCAAACCAGCTTATTGGCCAACACGCTATCGATGAACAATTCGCGGTAGGTCAGCTCACGTTCCGGCGGAGCTTCGGTCCGGGGCTCGAACACCAAGCCGCATTCCGGGCACCGCGGTTGCGGCAGGCCGTGCAGGTCGTACCCGCAGCGCTCACAAAAGCGGCGATCGCGGTGATAACCCTCGATGGGCGGCAGACCGACGGATTGGGGCGTGTCGACGAGCCGCAGGAACAGGTACACCGATCCGATCAGGGCGAGAATGCCCGGGAAATAGAAGGCCCACTGCCAACCGCCCCAATGGATGGCGGCATAGGCCGCGATCATGCCGGCGATGCCCCCGCCGACGTTGTGGGAGGTGTTCCAGATGCTGAACGTCAGGCCGCGCTCTTTCTCGCTGAACCAGTGGCCCATGGATCGGCCGCACGGCGGCCAGCCCATGCCCTGGAAGAAACCGTTGAGCGCCCACAGGCCCAGGTGAATCCAATAAGTGCCGGTCAGGCTGTGCGCTCCGCCGAGCCATTGAGGAATCCAGCCTTGCTCGGCCAGGCCCGTGATCCAGGCGGCACCGCTGGCGGCGGCGCCGAACGCGAAGTTGCAGATCGCGGTCAACAGAAGGCCGAAGGCCATGAACTTGCGGGGGTTGCTGCGATCCGACAACGCGCCCATGACGAACTTGCCGAGCCCGTAACTGAGAGCGGCGACAGCCAGGATGTCGCCAATGGCGGCATTGTCGTATCCGAGATCGCCCTTCATGTCCTTGGCGACCACGGAGAGGTTGTTTCGCACGAGGTAGAACATGGCGTAGCCGATGAAGGTGGACTCCATCACACGCCAGCGGTAGCGGGGATAAAGCCGCCGCACTTCGTCCGGAGGCCTGAGCGCGATGTGTGGGGCGGGGGCGAAGAATTGTCGGATGTGTTTGAACATGTGGGTTGTCCTTGGAACCGTGCGGGTCATCAACTCCACGAGGCTGCTATTCCGGCCAGGCCATCTTCTCGGTGGCGATCGAATAGAGGATGGTTTTGTTACCGGTGTATTCGTGGATGGCCTCGTCGAGGCCCAGGTCGGTGCCGATACCGCTCATCTTGTAGCCGCCCATGGGCGTGTTGGCCCGGAACCAGCCGCCGCCGTTGATGGCGATCTTGCCGGCTCGAAGCCGCCGAGCCACGCGCAAGGCCCGTCCGCCGTCGGCGCTCCAGATGTTGGCCATCAGCCCGAAATCCGTGTCGTTGGCGATGCGGACGGCATCGTCGTCGTCCTTGAACGTCAGGATGCTGAGCACAGGGCCGAAGACCTCCTGGCGGGCGATGGCCATGTCGGGCGTGACACGATCGAAGATGGTCGGCTGATAGTACAGGCCACGCTCGTACTCGGGCCCTTCGGGGCGCCGGCCGCCAATGAGGAGTCGAGCCTTCTCGGCCACGGCCCGCGCGACATGCTGTTCGATGGATCGCAGATGCGATTCGACGCCAATGCAACCGAGATGGTTCCGTTCGTCCATTGGATCGCCTTGACGCAGGCTCTTGGCCTTGGCGACGAGCCGGTCCACTAGTTCGTCGTGCTGGCTTTCGTGAACGAGCAGGCGCGATCCGGCGACACAAACTTGTCCCAGGCAGCAGAAAATGCCGGTTAGTGCGCCGTTGACCACATGATCGAGTGGAGCATCAGGAAACACGATGGTCGGCGTCTTGCCGCCGAGCTCGAGCGTGACGCGTTTGATGCCGTCCTTGGCGGTCTCGAGGATGGCCCGCCCGGTTTCGAGCCGGCCGGTGAAGCTGATCTTGTCCACGCCGGGATGCCCGGTGAGCACGCTGCCGATCTCGCTGCCCAAGCCGTTGATGACGTTGATCACGCCTGGGGGGATGCCCACTTCATCGGCCATCTGGACCAGCATGAGCGCTGACAGCGGGGCCAGTTCGGACGGCTTGAACACGACGGTGTTGCCGCAGGCCAATGCGGGACCGAGTTTGATGGCGGCGTTGAGCAGGGGATAGTTCCACGGCACGATGGACGCGATCACGCCCAGCGGCTCGCGGATCTGAAACATGACGCATTCGGGATTCGTGCCGTGACAACGACCGGCGATCTTGTCGGCGAGACCGGCGTAGCTCTCGAACAGCTCGATGGCAGCGGGCACGTCGAAGCTGCGAGTGTCGCGGATGGGCTTACCGATGTTGAGCGTATCGGTCATAGCCAGGTTTTCGGCGTGCTTGCGAAGGCGTTCAGCCAGCCGGAAGAGGTATCGGCCGCGATCCAGCGGGTCGAGCCGCGGCCAGGGCCCTTCGTCGAAAGCTTTGCGTGCGGCGCGGACGGCACGGTCCACGTCTTCGGCATTGGCCAGGGCGACTCGGGCCAGCTCCTGGCTGTTGGCAGGATTGGTGACCGCAAGCGTGCGGCCCGACACCGAGTCCGTCCACTTGCCGTCGATGTACATCTGAGCGGGCCAGTCAGCTCTCATGCTTCCTCCGGCGCTCGAAATGGTCGGGGCGTTCGCCCTCATGATGGGGGCAGACCTGTCACGGCGGCATGGTACTCGCGAACCGCGGGGCGGCTCAAGGCTGGAAGGGAGATGTGTGGTCCCGGGTGCTGCCGGTCGCTCAGGGCACAGCCGGCGTCACTGCCGCGGCGGGAGCGGCGCTGGCCGAAGGTGGAGCAGGCGGCGGAGCGTCGCTAGTCAGCTTGATCTCCGGCTCGACCTCTTGAGCGACGGCCAACGGCGAATCGCCCGCATCCACATTGAGTTCCGGCCGGCATGATCGCAGATCGGCCACGGCTCTGTCGCTCAGGCCCGAGCCCCAGACGTGTACGCGCTGCAGAGCGGGCATGGCCGCGAGGTGGGCCACCGCGGCATCCGTCAGCTTGGTGCGGACGAGCACCAGTTCGCCGAGTTGCGGCAATTTCGCGATCGCCGCTGCGCCGGCGTCGGTTGTGGACGTGCCACGCAGGTCGAGTCGTCGCAGGTGAGGCGCGGATGCCAGGAGTGCAACCGTCTTGTCGCCCACGTTGCAGCCGCTGAGCGATATGGTATCGAGGTTGGCCAGCAGCGGCGTCAGTAAGCGTTCTGCCGCAGCATCATCGGTGCGATTGGCGGCAGCGGCGAAGTCGATGAGCAGCAAGTTGGAGCCGGGCGCCGCCGCTTCGAAATGGACCAGATGCTCGGCCAGGGCTTGCAACGCGGCCGAGTCGGGCGGCGGTGGAGGGGCGACGACCACGGTGCCGCTTGATTTCGGTTCGAGCGGGGGCGGCGGGACTTCAGTCTGTTCGGCCGATGACGCCTCGTCGCGGGACACCGTGGCCTGGGCGAGCACCGCACGCTCCGGCTGCGGCGAAGCAAGCTCGCGAGATTCGATCCACGCTTCGATGGTTCGGATCTGCTCTTCGGACAACGGCGTCTTGCCGGCGGGCGGCATGCGTTTGCGATCGCCTTCGGGCAGCCGAAGCCGCCGGACGATCTCACTCTCATCGGGTTTACCGGCCACGAATACGGAGCCGCTTCTGCCGCCGGCGGTCAGTGCGGCCAGACTGTGTAATGCGAGCCCGCCTTTCTGGCGTGAGCTGCCGTGACACTCGACGCACGCCGTCTTCAGGATCGGCTGGACATGCCGAGTGAAATCATCTTCCGGCGAAGCCGCCGGTTGGGCGACCTGCACGACCGATGCAACTTGCTCCTCGGGCGACACGGGCTTGGCTGCGATCGCCTGCGCCGGTTGCGTCTCGGCTGCAGCGAACATGGTTTGCTCCGGCGGCGATTGTGGATCGAGAGCCATGGCCGTCGCTCGGAGTACGCGAGCCAGCGGTGCGGAGACGTACGATTCGCCGTGCGTGAGGCTCCCGCCCAGATGTCCGACCGGTATGAGCAGGGCCAATGTGATCAACAACGCAATCCGATACACGCGCACACTGGTCGAAGCCCAGTGCACACACGCGGTCAGGCCGCACGCTATGGCCAATGCGATTCCCAGTTGCTGATGGCGGGCGACGATGTTGCCGGCGTCGGTGGTCTCGCGGCCCAAGACGTAACCGGTCGCGGCGGCCATCAGCGTGAAGACGGCCGCGACGCCGATCAGCACGCGGGTCACTTCGCGCGGGTTGGGTTTGCGACGCGCTAGAGCCACAAGCTCCATGGCGCCGAGGCCGGCCAGCAGCCCGATGGGCAGATGCAGCACCACGGGGTGCAGGCGACCAAACAGTTCCAGCCAGGCAGCAGCGGTTTCGCTCACAGGAGGATGTCCTTGATGATGCGGCCCGACACGTCGGTCAGGCGGAAATCGCGACCTTGCACGCGATACGTCAGACGCTCGTGATCCAATCCCAGGAGGTGGAGCATGGTTGCGTGCAGATCGTGCACCTCGACCGGGTTCTCCAGGATGTTGTAGCTGTATTCGTCGGTTTTGCCGTAGGTGATGCCGGGCCGGATGCCGCCGCCGGCGAGCCAGAGCGTGAAGCATCGCGGGTGATGATCGCGGCCGTAGTTGTCGGAGGTCAGCGTGCCCTGGCTATACACGGTGCGGCCGAACTCGCCCGCCCACAACACGAGCGTCTCGTCGAGCAGCCCGCGCCGCTTGAGATCGCGGATGAGAGCAGCTTGCGGCTGATCGACGGCAGCGGTCTGAGCGCGAATCTCCTTCGGCAGGTTATTGTGAGCGTCCCAGCCGCGCATATAGAGCTGAATAAAACGCACGCCGCGCTCGGCGAGCCGGCGAGCCAACAGGCAGTTCGCGGCGAACGTGCCGGGCTTGTTCACTTCGGGGCCGTACATCTCGAGCGTCTCGGCATCTTCATCGGAAAAATCGGTCAACTCGGGCACGGACATCTGCATGCGATAAGCCATCTCGTACTGGGCGATGCGCGTGCGGACCTCAGGATCCAGGCTGCGTTCGGCCTCGCGCTGGTTCAGTTCGCCCACCAAATCGAGCATGCGCCGCCGATCCTCACGGGTCACGCCCGGTGGATTGTGGAGGTAGAGCACGGGCTCGCTCCCGCCGCGGAGTTTGCAGCCCTGGTGCTCGCTGGGCAGGAAGCCACTATCCCAGAAGCGGGCGGCCAGCGCCTGCATGTTGCCGAAGCCTTGCGAGATGAGCACGACGAACGTAGGGAGATTCGCGTTGGCGCTGCCCAGTCCGTAGCTGACCCACGAGCCGAACGACGGTCGGCCGGGCTGCTGCGTGCCGGTTTGGAAGAACGTGATGCCCGGCTCATGGTTGATAGCGTCGGTGTGCATGGTGTGGATGAAGCACAACTCGTTGGCGACGCTGGCCGTGTGCGGGATCAACTCACTGAGCCACACGCCGTCTTGGTTGTTGGCGTAGCGGCTGAACTTGAAGATGGATGGCGCGACCGGGAAGCGCGACTGGCCGCTGGTCATGCCGGTGAGCCGCTGACCCTGGCGGATGGAATCGGGCAGATCCTGGTTGAAGCGCTGGCGGAGCTTGGGCTTGTAGTCGAACAAGTCGAGCTGACTGGGCGCGCCTTCCATGTGCATGTAGATCACGCGTTTGGCTCGGGCGCGATAGTGGGGGCCGGGAAGGGCGATGGACGACGGCGACGCGCCGGGCGACAGCGTTGCCGCGGACATTCGGTCTCCCAGCAACGAACCGAGCGCGAGCGAGCCGAGACCGGCTCCCAGCCCGCGTGCGGCGAGCCCGAAGAATCGCCGCCGCGTCAGATCCCGATAGTGTTCTTCGAGCGGATGCATGTCGGATTTCCTGCGTATCAACGTTGGGTGATGGTTTCCGAGAGATTCAGAACCGCGTTGGCTAGCATTGTCCAGGCGGCCAACTCTGGCTTGTCGATGCCGTCGGGCAGAGGCGCCTCGCCCACGTCGAGCAATCGAGCGGCGTCCTCCGGGGCTGCTTGATATCGTTTCAGGAACGCATCGAGCGTCTGCAGAAGACGCTCCAGTTCGGTTGCGTCGGGCGGCCGGCCCGTGCACGTCCGATAGAGGCGAACAGCCCGCTCGGCGGCGTCGGCTTTGTCGTTGCGAAGTCGTGTGGCCAACACGCGTGCCGCCTCCACGAACTGTTCGTCGTTCCAGAGCACCAGCGCCTGCAGCGGTGTGTTGGTGTTGGATCGACGGATCGTGCACGCCTCGCGCGTGGGGGCGTCGAAGACCATCATCGACGGCGGCGGACACGCCCGCTTCCAATACGTGTACATGCTGCGCCGCCACAGCTCCGGTCCGTTGCCGCGCACGTACTCGCGGGTGTTGGATTGGATCATGGCGACTTCCTTCCACAGGCCGGGCGGCTGATACGGCTTGACCGACGGCCCGCCCACTTTCTCGACCAGCAGACCCGATACGTAGAGCGCTTGGTCGCGGATGAACTCGGCGGGCAGTCTTCGTCGCGGGAACCATGCCAGCAGCCGGTTGCCGGGATCGCGGTCGCGGAGTTCGGGACGCACGATGGATTGCTGGCGATACGTGCTGGACGTCATGATGAGCCGCAGGATGTGCTGAACGTTCCATCCCGATTCGCGGAACTCAACGGCCAGCCAGTCGAGCAGTTCAGGATGAGTCGGCCAGTCGCCTTGCAGGCCGAAGTCTTCGCTGGTGGCAACGATGCCCGTGCCGAACAACATTTCCCAATAGCGGTTGACGGCCACGCGGGCGACGAGCGGGTTTTCCGGTGAGGTAAGCCACTGAGCCAGGCCGAGTCGGTCGCGCGGCGCATCGTCGGGTAGCCGGCCGAGGATCGCCGGGATGCTGCGAGCGACGGGTCGGTTCTTGTCCGGCTTGTCATATTGACCGCGGGTGAGCACGAACGTCTCTCGCGGCTGAGCCAGTTCCTTCATGACCATGGTTCGTGGCTGGCTCGCTTCGATCCGGGCAACCTGCTCGTTCAGCGCGGCGAGTTGTGCCGATTGCTCCCGGTATTCGGGCAGGTAGTTCATCTTCCAGGCTTGGCGCATGCGGGCGGCGAAATCGCCGGATGGTGCGGATCCCGGAAGGAGCAGGGCGGCCAGATCGATGGGCAACTCGTTCGATCGGGGCAGCGCACGATGGAAGAACCCGCCCGGGCCACTGGTGTTGACGATCTTGATCACCAACGCGTTCAGGCCGGCGTTCAAGTCGATGGCGGCTTTGTCCTGATCGGCGGCAACTGGGCGGTTCTCGCTTCGTGCCGCGACTTGCTTTCCGTTGACGAACAGCGCGAAGCCGTCGTCGCTGCCGAGCGACACCTCGATGCGGCGCGGCGTGGGCGAAAATACGCGCCGGCCGAAGTAGTAGACGGTGTTCACACCCTCAGGCAGCGGGAACACCACACCGTCTTTCACGTTCGCATCGTATGCCCACCGTTTGCCGTCGCCGAAGCCCTTGCCACGTCGGACGTGGAGCTCCTTGTGCGGGCCATAATCCCGCATGTATGCCTCGTCGGCCGAGTTCGCCTGGAACGGCCCGGTGATGTACCAGTTGCTCACGGCCGCGGGCAGCAGTCCGACGCCTTCCTTCGCGATGCTGCCGACGCCGACACGTACGCGGCCGAACACGTGCTGCGCGTAGACGGACTTGTACTGCAGCCGGACATGCAGCTGCGTTCCGCCTTCGAATCCGAACGGCTTTTCACTGAGCAGCACGGCCACACGGCCACCTGCGCGTTCGTGGCCGGCTACCGCCCAGCCTTCGCCGTCGCCGGTCAGGATATTGCTGACGCGGAAATCCCCGTTGGCTTGCTCGTGGTCGGCCCAGGCCCAGAGGAAGCGGATCGACTCCTTGCGGGCAGGATCCTGGATGCTGACGGCTTCGGCCTTCACCGCGGTCAGCACGGCGTTGCCGTTGGGAGCCCGGCCCACGCGGCCGTCGGGCAGGCTCGGGTCGGCGAGAGCTTCGAGTGACAGCAGTCGCAAGCCGGTCGCGTCGGTCTGCAGCGTGAGGACGTGCTCATCCTTTTCGGGATTCTCGCCCGACGCCAGGAACGAGTTGTCATCCTGGATGGTCAACGTCGCGCCGTTGGCGGACGTCGCCTCGGTCAGCGTGGCGGACGACCAGCTTACGCCGAGCTTCTCGCGAGTGGTTTTTTCGAATTCGGTGTACTGGCGTTCCTGCTCGGCCGTGCCGCTTTCGATGAGCTGGGCCAGTTGTGCGATCTTGCCCCGCAGATCGGTCAGTTGCGCTTCCTGTTCTTTCGTCGGCACGATGATGAATGGTTCGAGCGCTCGCTGTGGATCGGGGCTTTGCGAGTACAGGCCGGGCTCGTCGATCGAGTTGAAAAACGCGTACAGCCCGAAGTATTCCTCCTGCGAGATCGGGTCGTACTTGTGATCGTGACAGCGGGCACATCCGACGGTCAGGCCCAGGAAGACGGATCCCGTCGTGTTCGCCCGATCGACGACATACTCCACGCGATATTCTTCATCGATGGCTCCGCCTTCGTCGGTGGTGACGTGGTTGCGGTTGAAGCCGCTGGCGATCTTCTGTTCCACGGTGGCCTCAGGCAGCAGGTCACCCGCGATTTGCTCGATGACGAAGCGGTCGAACGGCATGTTGTCGCGATAGGCTTGAATGACCCAGTCGCGCCAAAGCCACATCTGCCGGCCGGCGTCCATGTGAATGCCCGACGTATCGGCGTAGCGGGCGGCGTCGAGCCAGGGCACGGCCATGCGTTCGGCGTACCGTGTGCGGTAGGGCTCTTCGGTCATGAGCCGATCGAGCCAGCGTTCGTAGGCGTCGGGCCGCTCGTCGGCCAGGAACGCGTCGATCTCTTCGGGCGTGGGCGGCAGGCCGGTCAGGTCGAGAAACACGCGACGAATAAGTGTCTCCCGATCGGCCGGCAGCGAGGGCGTGATGCCTTCCTGCTCCAAACGCTGCAGGATGAACCGGTCGATGGGGTTGCTGCACCACGTCTTGTTCTCGACCGCCGGCACATCCGGGCGCATCGGCGGCACGAACGACCAGTGCGGCTCGTACTCAGCGCCCTGTTCAATCCAGCGGCGAATGAGATCGCGTTCCTGCTCGGACAGAGGCTTCATGTTGCTGTCCGGCGGAGGCATTTGAAAATCGGGATTGTCGCTGGTGATGCGCCGCCAGAGCAGGCTTTGCTGCGGCTGGCCGGGCACGATGGCTGCCAGACCGTAAGGCGGCTTGCGTGCAGTCGCGCCGTCGGTCGTGTCGAGACGAAGCTCGGCCGCACGTGTGGCGGGGTCCTGGCCGTGACAGGCGAAGCATCGGTCCGACAGGATGGGCCGAATGTCACGGCCGTAACGGATGGGTTGTGTCCCGATGGGGCGATCGCTGTCAGTGCCGGCAATTGCGGCACTTGCGGAGATTGCCGTCCACACGGCGAACGCGACGGCACACGCCGACAGAGCGCCTGCCGCGCCCAGACATAGACGGGTGTTCACGGACTTGCCGACCCGCTGCATGTCCTGACCTCATCGCCTCTCGATCTGCCGGGCAAGCCGCCGAAATGCGCGTCCGCGCCCGTTGTCGAGGTTGAACTGAAATGGATGAACCGGCTGCGGCCAAGGAGGTGCCGCGCCACCGCCTCGTGCCATTGTAGACCGCGCGACGGCCTTCGGCGAACGTGCGAGAGTGAGACATCTGTGTCAAAAATGGTTCATTTGGCCGCTCCTGTCCTCGCCCAGTCTATCTACCGGCAAATCCTTGCTCGGGGAGCGCGAGGGAAGAGGAATGAGATTGCTTTTCCTTGTCCTCCTCCCTTTTCGACCACGGATGATACGGATGAGCACGGATGAAAAAGCGCGAACCACAGAGGTCGCAGAGGAGCACAGAGGCGAGTATATCAGCTTTTCCTCTGTGACCCTCTGCGACCCCTGTGGTTCATCGATTCGAAGGAGCGTATTGCCTCACCTGTCAGGCCCGACAATCATCAGAGCCGCTCAGGTCAGGCGACGTGGACCGAAGGACTTGCCGTCGGGGTCGATGTGCCGCCACTGAGCGTCCACGAACTGCTCGCCCAGCGCGCGCGTCTTTTCAATGCCCATGATCGTTCCAGCCCGGATGACGAGCAGGAGCAGAGCCGCGGCCGCACCCAGCGAATACCGCGCGACGTGGATCTGTGCGCGTTGCCAGCGGTTAAGGCCAGGCTGCATTCGAAGCAGCCGATCGGCGGCGCGGGATGCCCGAGCGGCGCGCCGCAGAAAGCGCAAGGCCCGCGCGTTGGCGCGAGCGGTGAGGGCCGGCGGAGCGGTCTGCGTCTTGAGAAGCATCAGGCCGGCATGGACTTCGCTCACCCGGCGGACGCGCTCGGCGCACGCCGGACATTCGCGGAGGTGTGCGGCCAGCCGGAGGGGTAGCGGTCCGCCGCGCGTGCTCCATTCAGCCAAGTCTGCCCGGTTGCAGGTGGGTTTACTCATGGGCGGTCTCCTGTCCGAGCAAATCCGCCAGGCGAGCGACGGCCTGGCAACGATAGAGACGGGCGGTTCCCACTCCGATTCCCAAAATGGATGCGACTCGAGTATACGGCAACTCCGCCAGATCCCGAAGGACAATCACGGCGCGCATATACATCGGCAAGTGAAAGATCGCCTCGCGCAGCCGGTCGAGCGCCGCCTGTTGATCGTATACGGAGCCAGCCGAGGCGGCGCGATCCGCAGCGCGTCGAGCCTGGTAATCGGCCAGCATGGGCTCGTGCTGTCGATGTTGCTTGCGGTGGCGCAACGTGCTGATGCCGGCGTTCATGGCGATGCGGTAGAAGTAGCCGCCCGGGTTGGTTCTGGCCGCTTCCTTGCCGCCCGCGGTCAGGCGGCAGACGGCCGTCTGGTACGCGTCCAGGACTTCCTGCTCCGAGCCGAGCAACCGCCACAGCATGGAGACGACGGCGGCTCCGTGCTGACGCAGCAGATGGAGAATCCACTGCTGGTCGTCGGCCACGGTGGCGGAACTCAGGCCGGCGAGCAGGGATCGCAGCTCCAGCGGCAAGGCTGTGGGCGTGCTGCCCATCCAGGATCCTCCTCATCCACTATTGTTCCGGCACCGCGCCGAGAAGTACAGAGCAATCGGACGGGGCTCCACGGGCTCGGAACAAGCACCTCCGGCTCGCACCGATGCGAGCCGTGCCCCCCGAGGACAAAACCCGTCGCGTCGACACTAATACACGTGACGCTTGTCCCTCTGACATTGCGAGGTGGAACTTTCGTGCCTGATGCGACGAACACAGATGTCGGCGTGGTCGAACTGGTCGATCGCATGCTGGCTGGGGCCATCGCCCGACGAGCCAGTGACGTGCATTTCGAGCCTGAAGATACCATCATGCGCGTGCGATACCGGCTCGACGGCCTGCTGCACGACGTCGACGTGCTACCCGGGACGCTTTCGCAGGGCGTGATCGCCCGACTCAAGGTGCTGGCCGGCCTGCTCACCTATCGGCCGGATATCCCGCAAGAGGGCTCGTTCACCATGAACGGCCGGGCCTCCGTCGAGGGGCCTCCGATCGATGTCCGCGTGGCGACGTTTCCCACCGTTCGCGGTGAGCGGGCCGTTCTTCGTTTGTTGTACGGTGCCGGTCCGGTGAGCGGCCTTGATGCGTTGGGCCTGCGTCCGGAGATGGTCGCGAGCCTGCGGCAGGCCGCCGAACAGCCAGCCGGTCTCATCCTGGTCACCGGACCGGCGGGCAGCGGCAAGAGCACCACGCTCTACGCGCTGGCCCGTCACATCATGACGGCCACGCCGGGCCGCAGCGTCGTGAGTCTGGAAGACCCCGTCGAACAACGCATCAACGGCATGGCTCAGATCCAGGTTACACCGCATGGCGAGTTGAACTATCCGCGGGCCATGCGATCGCTGCTGCGTCAGGACGTGCAGGTCCTGCTCGTGGGCGAGATCCGGGACGCGGAGACCGCTCACATCGTGGTCGAGGCGGCACTCACCGGCCACCTGATCATGAGCACGCTGCACAGCGGCGACCCCGCCGAAGCGCTCGTCCGGCTGCTCGAGATGGGCATCGCGCCGTACCAGGTCGTGGGGGCGGTGAGCGTGGTCTCATCACAGCGCTTGCTGCGCACGGTCTGCCCGGCGTGCCATAACGATCGCCGAGACGTTGATCACGGCCAGATGGCGCCGCCCGCCCGCGCTGTCGCGTGCGAAACCTGCGCGGGTACGGGTTATCAGGGCCGGACCGCGTGCGGACAAATTGCGGTCGTGGACGAGCGGCTGCGTCAGGCGGTGCTGCGGCAGGCACCGGCCGGTGAACTCCGCCGGCTGATCGCCGGGGCCGGTCCCGATCTGATCGCCGACGCGCGACGGGTTCTGGCCGAGGAGCATACTACGCGAGAGGAGCTGCTTCGCGTAGTCGGTTCGGTGGATTGACGATAGACGCGGTTTCCTTGCCTCGGATGGCGGAACACGGCTTCCGACCCAAGACTCAACGGAGAGCACCAGGAGGACGAATGTATGCCTTGGTTCGAGTACGAGGGACTGACGCCGGGCGGCACGGGCATCGCAGGCCGCATCGAGGCGATCGATCCGGAGCGGGCCAAGCAGGAATTGGCCCAGATGCAGGTCGATGTGCGCGATATTCGCGAGGCCCGCCGCGAGCGGGTTCGTTTCTCGGGTCTGACCGAAGACGATCTGGTCTTCTTCAACCAGCAACTGGCCTCGCTGGCCGAGGCCGGCATCGCCTTGGATGAAGGGCTGGCCCAGTTGGCTCGCGACCTGGGGTCGTCGAAGCTGCGAAGTTGGATCGAGGCCATCGTCGAGGATCTTCGTCGCGGCGTTCCCATCGACGAAGCCATTCAGCGTCGCGAAGCGGGCTTGCCTCTTCTGTATAGCCGCGTGATTCGGGCGGGTATCGAATCGGGTGAGCTGCCCGCCACGCTTCTCAACCTCAACCAGCATCTGCGCATGGCCGGCAGCACGCGGCGCATGCTCTGGGAAATCATCAGCTATCCGCTCATCATCGTCGTCCTGGCCATCGGCATCGGCTCATTCTTCTATGGCTTCATGGTGCCGCATTTCGAAGATATCTTCAAAGACTTCGGCACCCATCTGCCCACGATGACGCGGGCGGCGATTGCGATCGGCCAACACTACGGCCTGATCCTGGGCGTGATGTTCGCGATTCTCGTTGGCGCCGCGCTGATCTGGCGCTCGCTTCGCCTATGGTCGGGCGGCCGGGCGATTCGTGAGCGGATCGTGTTGTCGGTCCCGGCGGTGGGACAAGTCTACCGCGCTTCACTGGTCGCGCGATTTCTGCGGGCGGTGTCCACGTCGGTGGCGACCGGCATTCCGCTGCCGCAGGCCATGCGGTTGGGCTCGGGCGCCACGGGCAGCACGCTGCTGATCCATGACGCCGAACGGCTGGCCGACGAGGTCGAGCAGGGACGGTCCA
>Ga0209409_1001705_pt1 | contig 18068 bp, 14 predicted proteins | sample AD_JPNMR1_MetaG_FD_184424 | JGI IMG/M metagenome (GOLD analysis project Ga0209409, IMG submission 184424) | Active sludge microbial communities of municipal wastewater-treating anaerobic digesters from Japan - AD_JPNMR1_MetaG (SPAdes) (version 2) | ecosystem: Engineered > Bioreactor > Anaerobic...
ATTTACACGAATAATAAATAACACTAATAACACGAATAACAGAAATTATTTTTACCATTCACTAAAAAATCTGTATTCTGCACTCTGCTCTAAAAAAAAAGGACTTTAAGGACGTCTGACCCCATGCACACGAATTTGCACGAATTTACACGAATAATAAATAACACTAATAACACGAATAATAGAAATTATTTTTACCATTCACTAAAAAATCTGTATTCTGCACTCTGCTCTAAAAAAAGGACTTTAAGGACGTCTGACCCCTAAAAAATGACCCCGGAAGCGCCTCGATAACTGTAGTTCCGCCACTCATTATGGGATCAAGGACAATCTTTCCGCCTAATTCTACATCCTTTAGATATAAAAGCCAGGGATTTTCCACTTCCTCTTTTATAACAGACCGCCACCTGCCATCGTTTGCAAGGAAGGACTTTTGCATTCTCATCAAGGTAACTATAAAGCACTATAGTTCTAAACATGGTTCCTAATTCTTGCCTACCACTTGTGAATAAAATAGATAGGGCGGTATTTCTCCTTTGTCTGGGCTAAACCGCTCTGCCATCTCATTAACCTGCTCAATGGGAAAATCAATTTCGATGGGTCTTGGGTTCAATCTACCGCCCCCCATAATTTTTATCTCTCCTATTACCCTTTTCTCTTGAAATTGTTTTGGGTTCAAACCTCCTTCCATAAGCCGAATTCTGTAATCTTGAAAGATTTATTTTCACACAAGATAGAGCCCGGAGACCAGAATAAATCCTGATAAGTCAACTTTCTACCAGCACCTTTGTCATCCTTCCAATCTCTTCCTACCAACGGCTCAATATTGCCTCTCATATTTATGGTGTTAGAATATAAAACATGGGACCAGATGGGCTCTTCTGAATTGATTGATATATAAACCTCATTATCTTTCTCATACCATTTGCCAGACAATCCATTAAACACCTTATTGGAAACCTCATTAAACTTCTGTAATTTCAGCAATCCAAATCCATATTTTCTTTCCCCACCGATCTGGAATCGATCGGTTAACTGGCTTTCGAAGTCAACCTTTGTTTCATTATGTTCGATTATTAATTTATTATTACTTCTTGAGAGTTTGATTATATTTTCTGAAAATTCTCTTATCCAGATAAACCCCTTCATAAAAACAGGCTTTCCATCATCAAGCGTATATGGACTTATGAACTCAACTTCATGGAGTATGCCTTCTTCTGCAGTAAGGGATTCGGGCTCGATCGCTGTTGAGGCTATGGAACTTATGCATTTCTTCTCAAATTCATTCTGCGATAAAGAACCAAATTTTAGCCCGCTATCAGTATATCTTGGAAGGTAAAATTTGCCTTCAATATATGGATAAAGATAACCAAACCGCATTGCCTTATTTAAAAACTCCCCAACTTTTTGATAATCATTTATTCCAAGAAGAGGTGTAAGTTTTGCTGTTAAAGCTCCCCAGAGGAGTTTGCCAGGGACATATAGTCTTGTCATGAAAAAATGCATTACCTTATGAAATCCCACATGCAAAGGGGATTTCAAACGAAATGTCCACATAAAAAGCTGCCAGCTGTTCATTTTGCTTCCTCCCTATCTTTAGTCTCCTCCAAAGAATTTGAAAGAGCCTTTACATGATAACGGGCATAGATAAGAGATTTCTCAAGCAATTGAATAGCAAGCTTGTAGTCATCAAGATTTGAGGCAAGTCTGTTTATGATTTCTTGAAGAAGGTCATTATTTCCATTAAGTCCAACTTTGCAGTCATAAAGTAAATATGTTGATATTTTTTTAATTTCTTCTGCCCCACTTTCTTCAGCTTTTCCCCTTGAATTACAGAAAAGTGCAAAGGCATATAATCCTTGCTCCTGCAATACTGCCAGCGCCTTTGTAAGCAAGGTCTCGGCTTTTTTAGCATCAAATTTCTCGGCTTTGCTAACTTCCTCAGCTAACTTATGACCATATTCATTACAAAGTCTATCAAGATTTTCCATAACAATTCTCCTTTTCAACTTTTAAAGATTAAGGATCTTAAATCTTCCCATACCTCTTGTCCCCATTCCACCGATACCAAGAATTTCAAAAAGCCTTAATCCCTCTTCCACATGAGTCTTAACCCATTTAGTTCCAACATCCTCTACAAGTTTAAATGTCTTCCCTGAATTGTAGGTTATGTCAAATTTTAAAATAGTTCCTCTCGGAATTGCTTCATAGGTAAAAAGGGCTCCTTCTTCGGTTGTTCCTGTCTGTGGGTCAATGCTGATTGAGGTTCTAACTTCAAGGTTGCTATTGACTATTAAAGAAAAGAGATTGTCTGACACAAGGATTACATTTTGCTTAACAATATCAGGTATTTCTTTAAGAGATGGATCACAGAGATTTCCACTTCCAGCCCCTTTACTTAACATAAGCCAGCCAAAGTTTAACCTACTTTTGTTATTATGTTTTTCTCCCAATGGATAAAACCTATCATCAGGAACACTGAATTGCTGTTGCAATCTTAATCCTTCAAGAGCCATGGGTGAAGTTACCCATATAGTACCAACCATTGATGCAACGGGGAAAAAGAGGATATGGGCATCAAAGAACTGGGCAAGTCCTTGCATACTAAAACCAGAACCTTTTGAAAAGCCATAGGGGATGCAAACAGGGCAGGCTGGATTAGTATTACCACAGTGTTTTTCTCCACCTTCACCTCCACGACCGGCACAAGAAAATTTTTTCTCATTAGTATCTTTATTAGTTTGTAATGCGGTGTATGCTCTTGCAGATCCGCTAAGGCTTGTTCCCGGTATTTTTGGAAGATTTGTTCCTGGCTCTCTTATTATGGGCAAGTCTACTCTACCCAATCTTGACCCACCTGACCCGATATGAATCGGATCAATGGCTAATCCATAATATGTCTTCAACTCATACATATTTTCATTCATATCTTAACCTCCTGTTTTTTTTTCAGGCTTTATTTTCCTGACCTGAAGATTCCAGTTCAGGCAGAAGTCTAACAAACCATCCTTTACTGCTTGGAATAAGTTGCTGAATAGATTACTGTTCTCCTGGTTAGATACTTTTAAAATATTTGTAATAGATGATTTCACAAAGTTCTCCCATGTAGAATCTCTTTTGTAATCTTTTTCTCTTTTCTTTACTTCCTGCCAGAAGGCATAAAGTTGGGAAGTCCCAAGATTTTTTTTCTTTAAAATTTTTTGGATGTCTTGCCACAACTTATCCACATGTTTAATGTCATCAAGAGGTCTTAAATTGTCATCAATTCTGAATCTGTCCGCTGCTGTTTCAAGATAAGTTAGTGTAAAGTATGAAGTTTCGATTTCTATACACTCATTTTTTTCTAACACCTTTACATGAACCACATAATCCTCATTTCCAGTATAATCAAATGAGTAATTTTTTCTTTCGGGATTATTTTCATTTTTACTCTCGGGATTACCTCCCTTTAACCTGATATAAGGATGCCATTCATCCTCTTTATCTGGATCACCAGTAGAATAGGATATGTTCCAGATAAGCGGGACAGAGGAGTAACAATTTTCAGGTTTTAAAATGAGGTTTTTCATAAAATTGCCAAATCGGCTAACCTGTATATCTTCAATAGTTGCATTTATCGTCTTTGTTTTAGTTTTAAAAGCCTCAACTAACCTTTTTCCTGCATCCATTGCAACATACAGAGGGGTCTTTTTGTGGAAGGCAATAATGCCTAAATGAAAGGGTAATCTATCCCTTACCTTTGAAAATTGAATCTCGTATTCTTCAACGATTCTTTTTGCAATATCAATGGCATCATAGGCAGGGACAAGAGCCATAAATTGATCAGGATAATCGTAGATTTTTATATATGGTAGAAAATCCTGAAATCTGGTTTCTGCTGGTTTTGCACTGGTGATTTTGGCTTCCTGCCATTGATTGCTATCTTCTTTTTTTATTTTTATATTCTTCCCCTGCATCCATGAGACAATCTCTTCTATTGTTTTGCACTTGGTGGTTAGAATCTGAAGGTTAATCGTGGTTAAAAAAAGACCTTGGTCCTTATCAATACAAACAGGACTAAGTCTGATACCATCAATGTCAATATCACAGGTTGCTCCTACGCAAGTCTCTGGCTTAGGATTTATGGTAAATTGTATCCGCTTTGTCCTGAGTTTTGTAAAAGGTGAATCGATTCCATAGTCATACTCTTTAAGTATATGGTCGAATACAGTAGAATTGATAAATTTTTGGGTGGTTTCCCAGCACCGTCTGATACGAGCGGGCGAGGGATTTTTAGGAGTGGGACTAATATTATTATTTTTATTATTTTTATTTTTATCAATCCATTTAATAGCCATAGTTTTTATAAATGAACCATCTAACCACTTATCCAGAATAAAACACCCAATAAGAAGAGCAACCTTATCATTATGGTCGGAAACCTCATCAAGCCAGATAGTAGATTGTGGGATAGTAGACTGTTGGATAGTAGACTGTTGATTGTTAAACAAAACTTTTGCACGACTTTTTCTTCTCTCAAGGCAATATTCACAGCCATCTGAATTTTCTTTCATCGGTCGCAATCTGCAAATAGGACAAACTTCACTATTAATCCATTTGTCTTGAAATTTTTCTAAAAAGAACCTATTAGAAGATGTAGGATATGATATTTTTTTTAAGGCAGATTGTATTGCAACTGGAAGTAATCTTGTTAAACTCTCCTTCAAATTCTTTTCTAATTTACTTCTTTGTTGCTTTATATCTTCTGGAATATTTTCTTGTTGAGTTTTACAATTAAATTTTATCTCTGATATTTCTTTTTGAGTTTCACATTCTATCTCTGATATTGGATTTATTGTAATCTCTGGCATTAATTCAGGCTCTATGTCTTGTAATTTTTCTAATATTTTCTGCCTTATTTTTTTTATCTCACTATCAGGTATCTCAATATCAGGAATTAAAAAATAAATACCTGTAGTATTTCGATATATTTCATTTCCAATTGGATAAGTAAACTCAATCAAAGTTTTAATTTCATCAAATGCATTATCAATTTTTTCCTTATATCCTATTACATCACCAATCTTGATACCCTTAGCAATAATAGGTAATACTGCTAAATTGATAGATAAAATCTTCCATCTAAAATTTAATGGATCGAATGGATTGTTGGAACAATCTACAATATTTTTTGCAATTGCACACTTATCATTGGAACAATTTAGAATATTTTTTGCAAATGCACACTTATAAAGTGATGCTACAGAATAAGAATGGTCCCATAGAGTTACATCATTTGCAGAACGGCAGGTATGGCCCAAAAATTTTATATAGTAAATTTTGCTACCTTCTATAACAGATTTCCTGAGTTTGGAGATAACATTATCATTTTGATATGTCCTTAAAGCTTTATAAACTCGTTTGTATAAAACATTTGTTAGTTTTTTTACTTCATCTACTTTTATTTTATTTTCTTCGGGTTCATAACCAAATGCTGTTGAAATAAAAGTATTTTTTCTTGATTGTTTTTCATTAGCATATCCTTTATCCAAACCTGAGTCTATTCCATCATATCCACTCCAACTAGCATAGAGAAGACGGATTAATAATGGAACTTCACAGTCATTACGATCTTTTTCATTTTTTCTTTCCTTATGGTGCATCTCAATAAAATCTAAAAAAGAGACTTCTTGGTTACAAATTTGCACCTTAATTTTGGATAGTTTATTTTTTAATTTTAATTTTAATTTTAATTTTAATTCATCATAAAAGATTGAGAGGAAATAATTATGCCCATCACATCCAGAACAAGCATTGTCAGCAGCAAAATGCTCAACAAATTCTTTTCTTGCTTTGCCTAAATCGTGCAAATATGCTCCTATCTCAGCAAGAAGAATAGGCGTCCTATTTTCCTCTAATTTTTTTAAGAGATCTTCATTCATTGTCCTGCCTCCAGCAATTTTTAATCTTCACTTCTAACTCTTCAAAATTGTCAAAATTAAAAGTATTTGTAACTCCATTTATTACCAAGTTGATCTTTTTATTAGCCCAACTGTCTTCTTTAATCACTCCATATCCTGAAGACTTCTTTGCCGAAAAGCCATAGGTCAGCATCATTGCTTTTAATCCTTTGATAACATCCTGAAGGTCTTTCAGGACATACTCCTTTATATTATTAATAAAAGGCTTTGTTAAATAATAAAGAGGCATATAAAGAAGTCTGAAGTATCCCTCTGACTCTGCCGGGACCACCTCAAAATAAATTGGATTATTGCCAGTTTTAGTTTTTCTGTTATGTGGGTTGATAACTTCCATATCAATATTATCCCAGAAAGTAGGATAGAAATAGAGCATTCCAGCAAGGGCAGGTGCTTCTTTTCTGTCAAATCGTTCTTTCAATTTTGCTCTGTAGGTTTCTTTTGCATCAGGACATAAATCATCCAGATATTTCGCCCATCCCTTTGCAGAATCTTCTATTCCCTTTTCAGTCCCAAACAAAAGGGTGTGTCTATAACGAATCTCTGCAAACTCTTCAGAATTATTTGTTTTGGGTTCCAGATGGATTTTCATCATTGCCCATCTCAGGTTTCCTTTCCATGCCATTGCTGATGTGAAAGGCACACCAAAGACCTTATCCTTTCGCACAGGGTTTTCAATGATGTAAAGTGGCACATCATCCTTTGAGATAAAGGGCTTTTTAAGTTTAACAGGAAATTCTATCAACCAACTTCCTGTGGGAAGAGTGGAAATATCAACGGATGAATTAATACCGAGCGACTTTAGATTTACTATATCCTCGGATGAATCATTACCGTTCAACTTTCGATCCTTTCTATCCTCGGATGAATCATTACCGTTCAACTTTCGATCCTTTCTATCCTCGGATGAATCATTACCGTTCAACTTTCGATCCTTTCTATCCTCGGATGAATCATTACCGTTCGACTTTCGATCCTTTCTATCCTCGGATGAATCATTACCGTTCGACTTTCGAGCCTTTCTATCCTCTATTTTTTTCTTTATGTAGTCTTTATAATCTCCCGTTGGGTGGATCAGTTTTTTCAAGCCTGATGGTTGATTTCTTGACCCAACTTTGGCATAGCCTTTGAGCATCTTCTTATGAGATAAAGAAAAAATATTATTCAGCAGTTTTATTCTTGAATATACATCCGATATCTCTTCATAGTTCCCCTTAGCCTCGGTGAGATTATCTACATCATCTTTGCTTTTAATTGGAAAATTCACATAAAAATCAAAATTCATCATTAGCCTCCTTACTCGTTTACGTTTAAAAGGCTTTGAAGATAATTTTTAATATTATCCCTTTTGGAATTAAATTCCCGCCAGTCAATTAATTTATGATTTTGTGTGTTATTACCTAAAAGAGTTTTCCATAAGCTAGAACCACTTTCATTTAATGAACTCTTTAAATTTTTCAAAAAAGCATTCCTGTTAAATCCGTTATGAATTCCTTCTTCAGGAATCCATCCCCAGATGCGGAATTCCCAGAGATTGTTATTTAAAGGATATGCACAGGAGACATTAATCTTGGATGCCCACTTTTTGTTTCTAATTGTCCCAAATAGCCAGTTCTTTATTCTTCTATTTTTCTTTTTATCTTTGTTTTTAGTCTCACATAATTTTTTTACATCATCATCTTTTGCCTCAAATTGAACCTTGGCAAAGAACATCTTTTTTATATCTGGCAAGGAATTATTTGTCGTTTTGCTTTTTTCAATGGTTAATTTATTGAGATGATCATTTTTAAGTATTTTTTCAAGAGCACTTTGAAAATTCTTAAAGTTTAATTCCTTTTTCTCTTGAATGTTCACAACCCCATACCCATGCTGTGTCCTGGCACCTATACCACCCCAGTTAGCAGCAATAGCCAAAGGCACGAGTATAAGGTTTTTATCAAAATTTCTATCCAGAGGAATTATTTGTAAATCAATCTCTCCAACAAGCCCGCTTCCTAAATACCATCCATGTTTCCTACCATTTGGCTTTATATTTATTGCATCACCGTTAAACACCTTTGTGCGATCATTTATTACCAGCCTGAACATTCTCCTTCTTCCGGTTGCTCCAAAGATGAGACATGAAGGACAATATTGAGTTACTTTCTTATTACCATTCTTATTCTCTTTCGGACACCTATTATCTCCAGTAGGATCGCAGGCGTAACTACCTATCCCCCTTAAAATAGCCTCTGTCCACCATCTCAAAGAACCCATAATGCCATTACATTGAAGCGAATTACATTGTGAATCAATATCTCCTGTCCATAATGGTGTTTTAATATTTAGTTTTATGCTTATCATCTCTCCACCTCAATTACCGATAAAAAACACTCCATCAGGCTTATGCCACCATAAAGATAAATATTGTATTTCCCTGGCACAAGCCAAATGTATCGGGATTTGATAAGATAAAAGCCTGAAAATTCCACAACCAGACCTATCTGATTGAGAAGTCCTGACCATATTTAACTTGATATTTAAAACATTATTACAAACATTTAATAAATTATGAGCATCAGAAAATATTGTTTTTTTACATATTTCACAAAAATTAATTTTTCTTTTGCTTATATCAAAATCATCATCAGCCCCTTCTTTTTCTTGATTTGAAAAAGATTTGATTTTTTCTCTTATATAAGGTTTAATGTAGTTATCTTCTAAACTTATTTGATTTAATATTATACATAAAATATAAAATTTTTCATTTAATGTTTCTTCTTCATTTATTTTTTTCTGTGATAAATTCCAGAAAAAATATTTATTGCCTCTGAAATTTGTTAATACAATTATATCTTTTTGATTTGCTAGATTTAATAATTTATACAATTCCCTTTCTAACATATTTATATAAAAATATATAAATTTATATTTGTCAAGAAATTTTTTTAAAAAAATTTTTTCAGAAAATATCCCAGACATAGTATACCCCTTTGCAGCATTACGAATAGTAAGTAAAAAGAAATTAAAACAAATAAAAGAAATAATGAAAAGAATAAGATATAATTAAAGGCGAAATAAGAAAAGAAACAAAATTAAAAGTAGAGATAATAGGAAGAAAAATAAAAAAGATAATAAAAGAAAATAAAGTAATAAAAGAAAAGGAGATAAAAAAATTATGGCAGGTAAATAATGTATTATTTCAATAAAATTAGAGTTCATTCAGGAAAAGGTATGAATATCACAATTTTGGATAAATTAAAACTTAATCTTGAGTTTAAACATTTACTTTTATCTTTTATTAATTTTCCTATTATCATTTTGGATTATTATTCAGTTGACTTTTTTTTAGAATATGATAAACTATCTTTATCTTTTAGGGGTCAGAATCTATTGGCACAGGACTATAGCAGAAGTAATTTATATATGAGAGAAATAAAAGATATTTTATGTACATAAAACAAGCGGGGGTGATATGAAAAATAATAGTGAAAAACATTATTTAGGTCATAGAAAAAGATTAAGAAATAGATTAATACAACTTGGAACAGAAGGATTACAAGAATATGAATTAGTTGAATTGCTTTTAACTTATGTTCTTCCTCAAAGTGATGTTAAACCTATTGCTAAGGAACTTATTAACAGATTTGGTTCTATAAAAGGAATTTTCGATGCAGAAGATGAAGAATTAAAATCTGTCAAATATATAAAAGACAAATTTATATCTTTAATAAGGCTGATAAAAGAACTCAATGTTATTTATCACAAACAAATTGCATTAGAGAAACCAGTTCTGAATTCAATCGAAGAAATTGCAAAATATTGTATGGCGAGAATGGGTTGTAAAATGGAGGAGGAATTTTTAGTAATTTATCTGGATAGTTCTTTTAAAATTCTGAGTGAAAAGGATTTTCCAGCAAAGGAGTTTTATTTCTCTGGGACTGTTGATAAGGCAATTGTTTATCCAAGAACTATAATAGAAGAAGCCTTGAAGAGGAAATCTTATGCATTTATCCTTGTCCATAATCATCCTAATGGAAGATTAGAACCTTCTGAGCAGGATAAAATTTTAACTAAGGCAATAGACATAACAGCAAGAGGAGTTGGGCTTATACTTTACGACCACCTTATCGTTACCGCGGACAAATACTTAAGTTTTAAAAAGGAAAAGTTATTATGAATTCAATTGAGATCATAAAAAATATCATTCCAAGTTTGAACCAAGATCAAATTGAGGCAATTACAACGACTGAAGGACCTTTGCTTATTATTGCAGGTCCTGGTACAGGGAAAACGCTTACAATTGTAGCAAGGACTTTATATTTGCTTATTTCTGGCAAAGCACAACCAGATGAAATTATGCTTACTACTTTTACTGAAAAAGCTGCTCATGAGTTAAGAGATAGGCTAAACCAGTTGGTTCGCAAAATTAATTATAAAGGTCAATTACATCTTTTAAAGGTCGGAACCATACATTCTCTCTGCAACAATTATATCTTGAAATTCCTTTCCTACACATCACTTAAGAAAGGTTATTCAATATTGGATGAATTAACGCAAGTATTCTTTATCTATGAAAATTTTGATTATATAATATTCAAAGAAGAGGAAAAGTTCCTGGGAAAATGGTCTAATAAATGGAATGCAATTAAAGAAATAATTCCATATCTGAATAAGATAACAGAAGAAATGATAGATGTCTCGAAGTTGGAAGAAGCCAGAGATGAATTTTTAAATGCTCTCGCTGAGTCCTATAAAAGATATCTCGAAAAATTGTTTGAAAATAATAGAGTTGATTTTTCTTATCTCCAGTTAATTTTTTATGATTTACTTCAAAACGACGAACTTTATCAGAAAATAAAAACAAAACTGAAATACATAATGGTAGATGAGTATCAGGATACAAATTATATTCAAGAACAAATTCTTTTAAAACTTGCCATGCCAGAAAACAATATTTGTGTTGTGGGCGATGAAGATCAAGCATTATACCGTTTCCGCGGTGCGACTGTGCGAAATATTCTTGAATTTCCCAAACATTTTGATAATTGTAAACAAATAAAACTAACAATAAATTATAGATCTCACCGTGACATCATTGATAAGTATAACAGATTCATAACTTCAATAGATTGGAATGGATACAGATATCACAAAGTGATCCAACCTAATCCTGATTCTGTTCACCCTGAATATCCGGCTGTTTTTTGTATATGGGGGGTAGATGAATTTGATGAATCGCAGAGATTTATTAATCTTCTAAAATTTTTAAAAGAAAAAGAGGTTATTGAGGATTGGAATGATGTTGTGCTCCTTTTAAAAAGCGTAAAACCCGAACATAGCCAACAATATATCAATGCATTAAAAAATGCTGGCATCCCTTATTTCTGTCCTCGTGCTAAGATGTATTTTGATAACATTGAAATTAAGTTAATGCTTGCCTGTTATGCAATCATTTTTGGCTTTTATAAAAAAGAGGATTTTGATAAATATCCTCATAAAGAATATATTGAAGAAAGTATGATATTATTATACAAAAATATAAACCCTGCTCTTAAATATTATTTTCAAAGGAAGGTCCAGCAGATAGAAAATCTGAAAGAAGGCTCTCTTGATTTAACAATTCTTGATTACTTTTATCAACTTCTTGCTTATCAACCTTTTTCTAATTTTATTAAGGATAAAAATAAATCATATAACCTTTCTATTTTTTCAAAACTCATAGCAGTTTTTCAGGACTATTATGACATTACTCTGGTAACTGCTAAAAATAAGGATTACATTAAATTTTACCTTTTTGGGAGTTTTCTAAATTTTCTAATAGAGACAGGAATTGATGAGTATGAAGACCCTTATAATCCTATACCAAAGGGATTTGTGCAAATTATGACCATTCATCAGTCAAAAGGGCTGGAATTTCCGGTTGTTTTTGTTGGCTCACTTAATAAAAGATTTCTTGTCCAGAAGCAAGTTGACCGTGACCTTTTACCATTCTCAAAAAGAGGGTCCTATGAAACAGAAAAACAGATGACTGAGTTTGATAGATTAAGACACTATTATGTTGCCTTTTCAAGAGCACAGAAATTGCTTATTTTAACTACTACTGATATACCAGCAAAATGGTTTGCGCCTATCTGGGAAGGACTTGACCAGTATCCATTTGTAGAAAAAGAGACATTGCAGGCACAAAAATTTAAATCAAAACCTCAATTTATACCCAAAAAATCATATTCCATTTCTCAAATTAATGTTTATGAGACTTGTCCACAGCAGTATCTCTTTTATAAGGAATATGATTTTCAGCCATCACGCTCTGCTCAGGTTTTGTTTGGAAGTTTAGTTCATCATACTATAGAGGATATTCATCGTGCTATTCTTGACAAGAGATCTTTTATAACATCTGACATTGAAACTTGGTTTGAGCAAAATTATAAAGCGCTGATTATTTCAGGATTAAGAGCAATTTCAAAAATACAAAAAGAAGTTGCTCTAAAACAGATTATGAATTATTACACGCAGAATAAAGACATACTTTTGCGAATTACTGAAACTGAAATTGATGTTTCAGTTGAAAAGGAAGATTATATAATCGCAGGTAAGATTGACCTTTTACTTGGAGAAAATGGCAAATTTGAGATACTTGATTTTAAAACTCAGCCAAAACCTGAAAATAACCCTGCTTTAATTGATAGATATTTTAAACAATTATGCCTTTATGCCTATATTTTAAAGGAAAGATATGGCAAGCCAGTTGAAAAAATGTACATTTACTGGACATCAGAGGAAAAAAGAAAAGATGCTTTAATGGAACTTAGATATTCAGAGAAAGATGTTGAAGAAGCAGGAAGATATTTTGATGAAGTAGTAAAAAAAATTCAATCAGAGAATTTTAAAGTAACTCAAGCACCCGATACTGAAAAGGTTTGTAAAGAATGTGATTTCAGGTTTTATTGTTCGCAAAATGGTGTAATTATATTTAAAACAAAAGAACTTGAGGAGGTTTGAAGATGGCAAAAATTAACATTAACAAAACTGAACTTGTCTGGCTTGGAAAATACGATGAAGAAGGTAAACTCAATCCCGTTGAAAAGCCAGGTCCTTATCCATTTCAGAAAGTTGAAGTAATAAACAAGCCAAGGACAGGAAAAGAAGAATCTCAACTGACTTTTTATGAAATATGGGAAGGCAAAGAGGGAAGTACTTTTGAAGAGGGTTGGAGAAATAAATTAATCTGGGGAGATAATAAATTTGTGATGTCTTCGCTTTTAGAACATTTTGCCGGAAAAATTAACTTAATCTATATTGACCCACCATTTGCAACAGGAGCTGATTTTAAGTTTAAAATCCAGGTGGGAGAAGAAGCAGAAGAGATTACAAAAGAACACTCAATCATAGAAGAAAAGGCATACAGAGATACCTGGGGTAAAGGACTTGATTCTTACTTACAGATGATGTATGAACGGCTGGTTTTAATGAAAGAGCTTCTTGCGGAAAATGGCTCTATTTATGTGCACTTAGACTGGCATGTAGGGCATTATGTAAAGGTGATGATGGATGAGATTTTTGGGTATGAGAATTTTAGGAATGAGATTGTGTGGTGCTATACGGGACCAGGCTCTCCTGGTCAACAACAATTTACTCGGAAACACGATATTATCTTATGGTATACAAAAAGTGATTCATGGATATTTAATGCTGATGAAGTAAGGACTCCTTATCACGAGACAACGCCTGGCAAATTTGAGAGCGAAGGAACAGGTTTCAAAGGGACTCCAGCCGATTTATCGAAAGGTAAAATTCCAGAAGATTGGTGGTATTTGCCAATTGTTGCGAGGGTAAGAACGGAAATTTTAGATTTTGCTACCCAAAAACCCGAAGCTCTTTTAAAACGAATTATCCTTGCTTCCTCCAACCCCGGCGACCTTGTTGCTGACTTCTTCTGCGGCTCTGGTACAACCTTAGCAGTTGCAGAAAAACTTGGCAGGCGCTGGATTGGCTGTGATTTGACAAGATATGCAATACACATCACAAGAAAACGTCTTCTTGAGATTGAAAAATCAAAGGAACTTGAAAATGAAGGCAAAAAATACGGTAAAAAAGCCCGACCTTTTGAAATTTTAAATCTTGGCAAATTTGAAAGACAACTCTGGCAGGTTAAAACTTTTACAAACAAAGATGAGAAACAAGCACTTTTTGAATACCTTGCCTTTATCTTAAAACTCTACGGAGCAGAGCCCATCTCTGGCTTTACTCACATCCATGGCAAAAAATCAAATGCTCTTGTCTATGTAGGTGCAGTTGATTCACCTGTTACCATTCAAGAATGCATTGATGCAATAAAAGATTGTAAATCTCAAGGAATGAAAGAACTTCATATTCTTGGTTGGGAATGGGAGATGGGATTAAATGATGCAATTGACGCAATTGCTAAAAAAGAAGGAATAAGACTAAAGTTAAGAATTATTCCTATGGATGTTTTAGATAAAGAAGCAGTTCGCCGTGGCGATATCCAGTTCTTTGAACTTGCGTATTTTAAGGTTGATATAAGAATAGATAAGAAGGAAGTGACAGTGGAACTTAAAGATTTTGTCATTCCGCACACTGATTTAATCCCTGAAGAAGTTAAAGACAAAATCAAAAAATGGTCGGATTGGATTGACTACTGGGCAGTTGATTTTAACTTCAGAAATGATACATTCAATAACGGCTGGACTTCTTACAGATCAAAGAAAAACAGAACTTTAAACTTAAAGGCAACTCATATTTACGATGAACCAGATAAATATAAAATTTTTGTTAAGGTCATTGACATTTTTGGAATTGATACATCACAGATCTTTGAAGTGGAGGTGAAGTAATATGACAACGCCGAAAACCTGGGTTCAATATGATAAAACACTTCCTTATATAGAAGATAGAGACCCCTCAAAAAAACCCACTTCCCATTTAATCAAGGATGGAGAAAATTCCTATAAAGTAGTTGAAGTAAGAAGACCGAGCAAGATGCTTTTAGTAAACAAATTAAGAGAGGAAGTGGATAGGTGGCGGGATAGCGATTATTCTGGAGTAACTGATACTACAAGAGAACTTTTATATTTCTGGTTTTTTAATGACCATAAAGTTAAGGGAGAACTTTTCAAATTCTGGTTCTGTCAGCGAGAAGCAATTGAAACGCTTATCTATCTTTATGAAGTAAAAAAATATAATGACCTAAAACCAATAATAGAAACCTATTCTGAAAATTTTAGAAAGGATTTATTCAGGAATGCAGTTGAATTAGTAGAAGATGTAGAAGGAAGAAGAAATTTAATTCGCTATTTTCCTGAACTTGAACAAGAAGGTGAGCAAGACCTTCCTAAAAAAGGACTGTTAAGATATGCTTTTAAGATGGCAACTGGTTCTGGCAAAACCTACGCAATGGCTTTAATTATCGTATGGTCTTACTTTAATAAAATCAGAGAGAAAAATAATCGCTATCCCGACAATTTTTTAATCATAGCCCCAAATGTTATTGTCTATGAAAGATTGGCGAAAGATTTTGCAGATAATAAAATTTTCTACACTTTACCTTTAATACCTCCTGCCTGGAAGCACTTATGGAATATTAAGGTAACCTTACGAGAAGATGATTCTCCGTTAAATCCTTCTGGTAATCTTATAGTAAACAATATTCAGCAATTATACGAATCAAGAAAAATAGAATGGATTCCTGAAACAATTGTTGATGATATTCTCGGCAGAAGACCACAGAAAGACCTTACAAAATCACTTGAAATTCTTATTGATAAGATAAAAAAACTTGACAATTTAATGGTGTTAAATGATGAAGCACACCATGTCCACGATGAAGATTTGAAATGGCATAAGACATTAATGTCAATTCATAAAGCACTTCCTGCTGGCATCAATCTCTGGCTTGACTTTTCAGCAACTCCCAAAACTCAAACAGGAACTTATTATTCCTGGATTATTGTTGATTATCCATTGGCTCAAGCAGTTGAGGATAGGATTGTTAAAGCACTTTTGATAGTTCATCGGATAGATAAAAAAGACCCAGAAAATATAACGAAGGATAATGTTATTCAAAAATATGGTGACTGGATTACTGCTGCAATTGAAAGATGGAAAGAGCATTACGAAGTTTATACACAAGTTGGTAAAAAGCCAGTTTTGTTTATTATGGCTGAAAAAAATGATTATGCTGACAGAATTGTTGAATGGATAAGAAAAAGAAAAGATTTAGGATTTAAAAGACCAGAAGAAGAAGTAATGGTGATTCATGTTAAATCAAAAGGAGAAGGGGAAACAGAAATAATAATTACGGAAAAAGACCTGCCAAGATTGAGAGAACTGGCAAGAAAAATAGACGAACCAGATAATAAAGTAAAAATAATTGTAAGCAATATGATGTTAAGAGAAGGATGGGATGTTCAGAATGTGAGTGTTGTTTTAGGCTTAAGACCATTCACTTCCAAAGCCCAAATCTTACCTGAACAAGCAGTTGGGAGAGGATTAAGGCTGATGAGCGGTATAAGCCCTGACCATACCCAGACACTTGAAGTAATGGGGACAGAGGCATTTGAAGAGTTTGTGCGGGAACTTGAAAAAGAGGGTGTAGGTATCAATACAACCAAAACTCCACCACATTTACCCGTGACAATCGCTCCTGAGAAGTCAAGATTACAATATGATATAGAAATACCACAAACAGAATTAAGGTTTCTAAGAAACTATAAAAAAATTGAAGAATTGAATCCTACTGAAATTCCATCACTTTTTAACTCTGACAAACTTGAAAAAGAAAGGAAGATTTTATTAAAGATGGAATTTACAGTTACAAAAACCGAAGTCCATCAAGTAGCGTTAGATATTACTTATTTACCTTCTGGCAGGGAACTTTTGTCATATATAGCCCGCGAGGTTATGAAGAGAGCAAGACTTACCTGTGATTTTTGTATTATATATCCTAAAGTTGAAAGGTATATTCTTGAAAAATGTTTTGAAGTTAAAATTCAAGATGTAGAAGATAACAGATTAAGACAAAATTTAAATGATATATTAATTCAGGAAGCAATTGTTGATTTACTGGCAAAAGAAATAGGAAAAGTTTCTGTTGAAAAAAAGGAAATTATTGAAGAATTGCGTTCATTAAAACTTTCTTCTATTCGACCTTTTGTTTGGAGAAGAAAACATTTAAAGTGTGAAAAGACTGTATTTAATTATGTTGCTGTGTACAATGACTTTGAAGCAAAGTTTGCAAAATTTCTTGATGAATCAGATGATATAGAAAAATTCGCTGCTCTCGCAAATAATTTCTCTATTGACTACTTAAGCACAAGAGGAGCAATTAGGTTTTATTATCCCGATTTTGTTGCTGTTCAGAATATAAAAGATAAAAAAGTATATTGGTTTATTGAGACAAAGGGAAGAGAATACGAAGATACTAATAAAAAAGATGAAGAAATGCAAAGATGGTGTAAAAAAATAACTAAGCGAACTGGTAATTTATGGAAATATATAAAAGTTTTTCAGAGAGATTTTGAAAGAGGAAATTTTCAGAATTTTTATGAACTAACACTTAAACTTTAGGTATTTTATTTTAAAAAGTATAATATAATCTTTGACGCCCTTGGTTTAACCGAAGAAGAACGAAAAGAGGTTTATTGGGCAGTTGCTGAACTTGTAAAAACAAGATTAAAAAAAGCAAAGAGTATGTAAATGAAAGAATATCGTTTAAAAGAGGGCTCAAAGGCAAAACATATAAATCTTGAAAAATATTTTTCCGCCTGGGCAAAAATTTTGGGGTCAAAATATCCAAAACTAATTTATCTTGACTGCTTTGCTGGTGCGGGCAGATATTCATCTTGAGAAGAAGGTTCACCACTCATTGTAGTTAGTAAACTAATGAACTTATTAATAATGGCAAAGAATTTGTCTTTAAATTTATTTTTGTTGAAAAAGATAGAAAAAATTCTGAGAAATTAGAAAATCATTTAGAAGATTATAACGGAACTTCCAGTAATAAAAACCGCAAAAAACATCTGCAAAGCATAATAAATACAGGGTAAATAAAAAGATTAGAATTTGTGAAGTTTGCCTACATTTTAATCGGAAATTTAATACCAAGAGTTT
>Ga0209409_1001708_pt1 | contig 18049 bp, 19 predicted proteins | sample AD_JPNMR1_MetaG_FD_184424 | JGI IMG/M metagenome (GOLD analysis project Ga0209409, IMG submission 184424) | Active sludge microbial communities of municipal wastewater-treating anaerobic digesters from Japan - AD_JPNMR1_MetaG (SPAdes) (version 2) | ecosystem: Engineered > Bioreactor > Anaerobic...
ATATACGGAACCTCTTCAATATCAAAGCCCATCAAGTGAGCGGCATATGCGTCTATCAGCACAGGATCTTTCCCTGTAATTATCCTGTTCATCTGAACCGGATTACCGCCTTCTTCAAAGTTGAGATCGCCGTTCATGCCGTCAACGATTACAAGGTCTTGTTTGATGATCTTGTTTAAATATGCTATGGGTTTGTGCAGACCCATGGTGTGGAAGCGCCTCTTCTCAGAATTGGGTATGCAGCCTTTCATATTCTTCAGAGCGCAGGTAATGTTAGTCTGGCAGTGGCCTTTGAGGACAGGTACGTTTATCAAATAGTCAACCTTCGTGACATAATCACAGACGTTTATCCTCAAACCGTTTATCTCATGTGCCTGGTACCTGTCTTTTTGAAGATCTATGAGTGGCACGTTGTATTTCTTCGACAGGCTTTCGTACCCGCATACCCTGAATGCTTCCGATGTCCTTGCTCCCACCCAGGAACCTTCCATAATTACTATTCTGTCGCGCCCTTTTGACTTCAGATACTCAATGAGGCCTTCTACTATGTCGGATGAGGTGGTTGCTCCGGAGCTTGCAGGCTTGGCCACAACCAGGTTAGGCTTAATCCCGATTAGTGCGGTTTTGTCTATTTCGTCTTCGGGTCTTATGGCTTCAAGAAGCTCTTTCACCATTTGCTTGGGATTGTCCCCATAAATGACGCGTATCTCATTCTTTCCGATCATGAATGATTGCTCCCTTATTCTTCGCATGTAGAGTTCCCATCGATCTCATTCCCCACCGCGTAGTAGTCTACAGGATTAAGGTATCCTAGATTCGCAGGGCACCCCAACTTGGCATTTCCCGCAACCGGTTCTGGGTTTGTGCTTTTCACCCGTCTTCCTCAGGAACGCAGAGCATGGATCATGGATCTTGCCGTTCTCTATGCTTATGGCATTTGCCGGGCAATTCTTTGCGCATGAACCGCACATTGAACAGTACTCGTATATGTCCTCGTACTCTCTCTTGTCAGGCGGTAAATACAGTTCTGTGACAATGCTGCCAAGCCTTCCGGCTATTCCTTTTTGCGTTATTAGGCCTTTGGAGAGCCCGAAAGTCCCAAGGCCGCACACAAAGGCAACATGCCTTTCGGACCAGTTGCTTGTAAAATGCGCAGACCAGTATCTTTGATCTAGAGCAGGTACAACACTATCATAACCTTCATTCACGAATACGGATCTCAAGTACATGCAGAGCTTGTTGACGAGGGCTTGATCTTCCACGCGCCTGTGAAGCCATTTGATAGAAGGCCATGACATGTCATAATACCCCAGCTGATTCACTTTGTGACTCTGCGCACATGCCCGGCCACAACTTCCACAAGCTTCTCCGGGCTTATCGGAAAGACTGAGCGGGGTGTGCCTGCAGCTGCCCACACGACATCGTACTTGAGGAGATCTTGATCGATTATGATGTCGTTAATCGGTACAATGTGGCCAAAGGGCGGAACGCCGCCTATCGCATATCCCGTGGAGGCCCGTACAAACTCTGCGCCTGCCATCGTGATCTGTGTACCTATGTAGTTGGACACAACCTCCTCATCCACGCGGTTGGCCCCACTTGCTATTACCAAGACAGGCCGGTTCGTATCAAGCCTTCGGAAAATCAGAGATTTCGCGATTTGCGCTATCTCGCAACCGATTGCCTCAGCTGCTTCTTTGGCGGTGCGAGTGGACTGGGGAAGTTCGATCGCCTGTGTCTGTATGCCTAATCCTTCCAAGGCCTGCTGGAATCTTTGAGCTGATGATGACATCTGTCTTTCCACCTCTGCAGTAAGGATCTTTGATGTTTTCAACCAGTTTATCACAGAATGTCTCATGATAGGAGAAAACTGTGGAAGGGTTCTTGCCTGTTCGTGGGGAATAAGGCAGTCGTTGAGACAGGGAGGTCTCGGGTGTTGACCGTCCGCGGAAGACGGGTGCAGTCCATAGTAGACTATGAGGGTGGGTCCAGAATGACTGCAAGTGTATCATTGTTACATCGATCCCAGTGCCTTTTCAAAGAACTCGTTGATTTCACCCATGAACTCCGGGTCGAGCTCGCTCATCTGGAATCTGTTTATTCCCTCAGAGAAGGCGTCTAAGACGTCTTCGGGCACGTTTCCGTTGTAGCTTGTCTCCAGCTCTCTCAACTGCCGGTTAATCTCCGCTCTGTACTTGAGAGCAGCCTCAGTAAAGAACATGCTGCTGTGGCCGTTGAGGCCTTCTTTGGTGCAGGTCTTGTAGACGACCTTAGGATTGGTTATTTCGTCTCGGTGCGCGATGATGGAGGCTCCCGTATAGGAAATCGTGTTGTCTTGGGTGCCGTGGATGATCATCACCGGGATGCGGGCCTTATTGATGCCGTTGACCGCAGAGACCCATGCATTCTTGCCGAACAGCGAGGTTTGGTAAAGCCACATGATGGGATACTCTACGTAGGCAAACGATCCCATGATCGTTTTCGCTTCTTCAAACATCATCTCCATCGGCGAGTTGTACCCTGCCACGCTGGCGACTGCTGTGATGGGGTGGCCGTAGTTGAGCACGCCTGCAACTGCATACCCACCCCAGCTGTGTCCAAACAGCATTATGGGCAATCGGTTTAGATCATCGCTGTCTTCTATGTAGGCAAGCGCCGCGTTAAGGTCTAGCATAGACTGGGCCAGTCCGACCATGCTTTCGCCTTCGCTGGCATGGTTTCCGGTGCAGTCATATGCAAAGACGGTCCCGCCCTGATCTACGAAGTAGATGGCCTCCGGGAGATAGGTCTCAGCGCCGGCTCCCAGCCCGTGGGCAATTACCACCAGACCCTTATCATTGCCTTCGCCGTACAGGTAGCCTGTAAGAGTGTTCTTGCCCGACTTGAACTGGACTATCTTCTTGTTATACTCAGGTGCGTCGTCGTACCTGAGATATTTTGAGAATTGCGGTCTGTCGGATCTCTGGAAATTCTTGTCGTGGAGACTCTTTACTGAGATGAAAGAGCCGACTGAGAACAGGATGACGACTACAAGGAGAGTTATAAGGACAATTCTGCCTCGTCTTCTTCCGGCCGAAAACCTTCTTCCGGACCTGGGCCCTGAGGAAATGGCTTTTCTCATGTAATTAAGCGTCCTCCTTTCGGACCATCTGCGGGGTTGAGAGATCAGGGACTCTTCTACAATATGTTCTTCCATTTCGTGGCTGATGTTAACAATTGGATGAAAACCCATAAGAATGCGCGCCGAAAGAGGGGGCGGCGGAAGGGTTTTGCACGTTCATGAGGAATATGGGAGTTATTGGGATATAGCGGAAGAATTGGCAATATCATGGCGGTTAGACACAACACTACAACGTTAGCTACTAACCGGACACACATAAACCTCTGGTACTGATGAGGTGGGTTTGATGAATATCAGTCTAGATCTGCTGAGCTTGATTCTCGGGGTAATCCTTGGGATAAACCTTTATCTTCTCTATGAGAGATTCTTTAGGCCTGCATCTGAAAAAGAGAGGCTACTCAGAGAACAAATCAAAGACCTGAAGCGCAGGATTGACCAGAAAGATAAATTGATCAAGAAGGCAGTAAAGACGGTGGTTGATGAGCATAAATCGTCCTAGGGAAAAGTGGCCATCGATAAAGGGCACCTGACAATACGACCGGGCTCTACATGAAATATCTGAAGGAATATACCGCTGAAGGAGGTTCAGGCGATGAAGAAGAGGGTAGCGAAGACAGCGGCAGCCGGCGGCCTTGGGTTTTTAGCAGGTTTGCTGCTGGAGCGTGGCTTGGAGTCGTTGACCGGAATGGACTTCGTAGACGGTGTTTTCGCAGTGGGCGGCGCTGTGCTGGCATCTCTTCAAGTAAACCGAGATATGGTGGAGGTAGCTTCGAAGAACATCAGAGACATGTTCGGGAAGGATCCCTTGGAGATATCGGAGGAAGAGTGGAATCTCTATAAAGAGAAGTATCCTAAGTCGGCTGTCTATTTAGAAAAGGCCCTAGGCGTATGAAGCGGTGATAACCGGTGCTGTTTTTGCTGCCAGGGATGCTTGTGAGGCTTGCAAAGAGGGCTGCCTGGAGCCTTGGAATCATGCCGCAGTCAAGCTATGTACATGAAGTCATGCAGGCCCTAAAGAGAGATGGCTTAGACGAAGCAATCAAGCTTTACCACCTGTCAATCCGTCGCAGACAACCCTCAAACATTACCGAAGTTGCCCGTGAGCTTATAGAGCAACACATCGACGTCCGCATAGGCAAACTGCAAAACCGCATCAATGAAATCGAAGCCCAACTTGCGGCCCGGAAGACCCTACGCGCGAGACTTCAGTGTGGGTGGCGTAGGATCACTAGCTTCTTTATCAGGGGAAAGCCGTTCCCGGAGACTGATGATGAGAATGAACTCCAAGCGGAGCTCGCCGAGCACAAAGCGATGATCGAAGGGCTTTGGCGCATTAAAGCGCGGTTGAGGGTTGCTGAGGCGGGCAGGGCAGGGGTGTCTTGATTGTGCTCTTGCTGATGCCAATTGTGTGAAGAATTGGATTTTGCTGGTGAGAAAGTGTATAATATTTGAAAGAATGTCCCCTGGATGATTGATTATGGGTGGGTTTTCGCGTGTCAACCGCTCATGCGATCCGTTTGACTCGTCAGGCGAAAAGGGCTCTTGACAGGTATGACGAACGCCGTCGACGCATAGTAACAGACAAGCTACTCCTCCTATATAAAAACCCTGGACATCCTTCTCTCAAGGTTCATCTTCACACACGCTGCAGCAAGCTCGAGGCGTACATCTCCCGTTCAGACAGAGTCATCTTTGACATGGATGACGGCTATCTCAATATATGGGACATTGGCCCTCATTCCGTAGTGGATCGAGCAGACAAAGACGATTACAGCATAGGAGAGTTTGTCCATCTTTCTATTCCTTCCACTGAGTTAATAGATGTGGAGAACGGTGTCCAAGAGCTCCCTGCCGATATTCCGGAGTCCGAAGAACCTTACACCGGTCACAGGCCCCGACAGCCCTCTCAGCAGCTATTCGGGGATCTTTCCAATACGTCCTTGCGCATATTAGGTGTTCCCGGAGGACTTGTCAGGGCAGTCCGAAGATGCAGTTCTATCGAGGAGCTGGAGGAGATTGAGGGACTGCCTCCGGAAACGCTGCATACTCTTCTCGATTTCGCCACATCTCCCGTCTCCGACCGTATCATTTTGGACCAGAGGAGACTGATCTACAACACGACATTTGAGAACCTCGAAGGATTCGGAGAAGGACGGATTCGGGAGTTCTGGTTGAACCTTGCGCCGGAGCAGGAACGATATGTGGATTTAGACCGGTCCGGGTTGTTTCTTCTTAAAGGTGCTGCAGGTTCCGGGAAGACAACAATCGGCATTTACCGGGCAATAAGGCAGGCAGAGAAGGGGAGACGAGTCATCCTTCTTGCTTTCAGCAGGTATTTGGCTAAAGCCTCTTCGGTTTTTATCAAAGATCTGATAGGTGAACTCCCTGAAAACCTGCACGTTCGAACAGTCGTCAGATGGATGCGCTCTATTGTTGAAGACCGTTTGGGCGCTCATCTTGACATAGCTACGTGGGAAGAGATTGAGAACTGCATAAAGACTGCACGGAATACGGTTTTGAGAAAGGAAGACGCGGATCTCGGGCTTTTCCGCCGTCTTCCGGTGCGCTTCATTGAAGATGAAATCAAATACGTGATAAAGGGGCTTGGAATCGAGTCTGAATCTGAATACCTGGCCACTCGCAGGTATGGCCGCGGGACAGCTCTTCAACCCTCAGTGCGGACCGTGATTTGGCGGATTTATGTGGAATATCAGCGTCTCCTCTACGACATCAAAAAGATCGACTGGGAAGATATTGCGCTATTGGCATATAGGGAACTACTCAGAAGGCCTTTAGATGAGCCGTATGATGATGTAATAGTCGACGAGTGTCAGGATCTGTCTCCTGTACAGCTCAGAGTTGTTCAACGTCTGGCTCTCGGCCGTGATCTTTCCAGAGAAGTATCGGTTTTCATGATGGCCGATGCTTCCCAAGCGATATTCGCGCGTGGACTTTCGTGGAGGCAGGCAGGTATTGACTTGCGAGGACGAACAGGGATACTGCGCAAGAATTTCCGCAATACCCAGCCTATTTCCGAAGTAGCAGTTGAAGCCGCTAAGCGAAACGTATATTTGCGAAATGTGGACGAGTACATCGACCCAGAGCTGGCTGATCGCCCTGGGCAGAGACCTCTTATCATAGCCTGCAAAGAGGAGTCGCAAGAACCCAAGGTAGTCGTTGACCGCATCATCGAATTAGTGAAGCCGGGAAGCCGATACAGGTTTGCCGATATCGCCGTGTTGTGCCCCCGAGTAAGTATTGCGCGCAGAATGACTCAAGAACTCCAACGGATGCAGCTGCCTGCCGATTTCCATCACAATCAGGAATTTGACATCCTCCAGGAATCTGTCAAGGTATTGACTCTGCATGCTGCAAAGGGTTTGGAATTCCCTATTGTATTCATGGTAGGGCTCAGATCAGGCATTATTCCATGGAGCAGCAAAGAAGCATTCTCAGGCAAGCAGACTGACACTGATCTTGAGGAAGCAGACCTTAATCTGAATCAGCAGTGCAATCTTTTCTATGTTGGGGTGACTCGTGCATGCGACCGCCTGTACCTAGTGACAACGCAGGGAAAGGAATCAGAGTTCCTTGAGGGGCTTAAGGATAAAGCTGATTTCGACAGGGTGAGTTAATAGCTGAGAAAGTAAGCATTGCGCGAGTGATTTGGTGATCCGGCAAGCACAGATCTTTGGAGGCATCGATTAATGGAAAGCGTCCATGATCTTATCAGAAGGCTGATCCGCATAGCAGAGATGCCTGAAGCCGGTCTGCGGATGCAGTTCACGTTGAAAGGCGAGCCTGTGGAACTTGCAGCCGCTTACCCCGAAGACCGGCTTGGAATCCTTGTCACAGAATGCCCGGAATCATTTGGGGTCGTGGAGTCGCAGATTACTTCCAAGTGGGATCCTGATCTTGGCTTGGTGAGAGAAGGATTGTGGCGGATTGCAGTCCTTGGGCCAAAGGTGGGTCATTTGATAGATGCCATTGATTGGCTCGCCAAAGAGATGGGTGTCAGGATCGATGTTTCCGCTTTGGAGAGAGTGTTTGATCGTGAAGAGAGATTGTCGCTTGCTGATGAATCCGACGACCGTCCGGCAAGTCTGATGGATCAGCTGTTTAAGCCGGCTCACGCTTCGTCGGAACCCGGGGAGACGGGTTTTCAAAGATATGAGGGAATACAACGTCTGCTGAGCGCCCTGAACGAAGAGCAAAGGCTTGCAGTAACGGCTTCTCCCAATGCTCACCTGCTCATCTGTGCAGGAGCGGGTACAGGAAAGACTGAGGTCATTGCATCCAGAGTCCTATATCTTATTACTGACTATGAGATACCTCCCGATGCCATTGCTGTGCTGACCTTTTCCAGAGGAGCCGTGCAGGCACTGACTGAGAGAATCGAGTTTATGAATGTGCATTACGGATTGGGGCTGCCCAGACTGCCAAAGGTCAGGACGCTCCACTCATTTGCATTTGAGTTTGTCCGGCGCCTCGCAGCAACCGGTAACTACTGGCTCAGGAGTGGCTTTGAGACGGTTGATACTACGCGGGTTATCAAGGACGACGGGACTGTCATGACAATTGGCTCCGTCTGGCCGCAATACTCGAGCCAGTTGTTCGAAGGGCTGATGGATAACCTAACCAAGTCTGAACGTCTTGAATACTACTCGTCCGCGATTGATCTGTTGAGATGCGGCCACTCCGACCTAGGGGTGATCTGCCGACCGGAAGAGCTTCCCGACGACGGACATATGCGGATAGTCAGCAGCCTCGGTTCGCTTGTGGATCTAAAGGCGGCAGATGTTAAGGCCGTTTTTCACCGGTATTATCGGGTGCTCGAGGAGCTTCAGCTAATAGATTTTCCGGCTATGGTCTCGGAGGCTCTATACGCCATGCGTTCGCAGGAAGATCTGCTACAATATGCTGCTCGCCAGCTTCAGATCATAGTGATTGATGAGTATCAAGATACCTCCCGGGCACAGGAGAGGCTCGTCCGAGCGATAGCAAGTGGGGGAGATCGGCACAGCGGGCCGTTTCTTAATGTTGTAGGAGATGACGATCAAACCATCTTCACATTCAACGGTTCGGATGTAACGAACATACTCGAGTTTAAACAGCGGAACGCGGAGCTGCCTGAGTCAAAGACAACCTCTGTCACACTGAGGATCAACTACAGGAGTGTCCCCGGAATTCTCAACGCATCCGGAAAGCTGTTGCGAAAAAACAAGTATAGGATACCTAAGCAGCTTGAGACCAAACGAGAGCCCAACCCATCAACTATAGAGCCGGTCCTTTTGTTGAGAAGCGACTCCGTTGAGTCGGCGGTGAAGGCCATAGCGATACAGATGGAACGCATTCGGAGTGATCTTGATCTTGCTTACAGCGATTGCGCAGTCCTGTATAGAAAGAACTCGCAGGCCTTCCCACAGGCCGATATCGCCATTCGCGCGCTGGGGAGAGCCAGGATCCCAGTAAACTACGAGGTAGAAGTCACAAGACGGTGGACACCTCTTCTTCAGCGCCTTTTCCAGCTTTGTCGCGCACATCGTACTAAGCACCTCAAGGTGCTGCAGGACGTAGTAGACGATGCTATAGCCTCAAGTTTCGGGAGAAAGGAAGAGGAAGAGCGTTTGCGCAGTCTGCGATCCCTTCTCCATAACTACGAGCGAGAAGGCCTCACCAAAGTATCTCAGGTGCTCGAGGCATTAGAAGCTATCAAGAACTCCGATCCTCCCGAGTCAGACGACCAAGGTGTGCGAGTCCTCAGTGTGCACAAAGCCAAAGGACAGGAGTTCGCCTGTGTGTTTGTCCTGTTTCTGGCTGACAGGCAGTTCCCGGACTCTCGCGCTGAGAGGCTTGGGATGGAGGAGGAACGAAGAGTTCTTTATGTTGCTCTGACCCGGGGACGAGATCATGTTTGTGTCTTCGGCAAACCGTCCCTCGGTGAACCGGATTTCTATGCAGAACTGGCTGCCTTGGATGTTCCTGAAAAAGAGTGCACGGACATTATTCACAGTCAGCGGAGTGCAACTAAAGGGACTTGTCAACAGCCGTCTGTCAACGGTCTTGCCGGCTCCGGTTTCCTGGATGAAGTCCGGGATCACCAGGATAATGCGGAGACGGGAGACGGCCTCCAGTGTGAGCAACTGCTCCCATGGACTACCAAGGATCTGGCAGGAACCTCCGATGCCGGTTCGGATGTTTGCGCAGCTGCCCAGTCAGACCTAGGTGAAAGGGGAGACATCGAGGCTGTTTCCTCAGAAGTTGATGTTCTAGAAGACATAATCGAGTTGGAGGGCTCTGCAAAGCTACTGCTTGAAAAACTGAAGCAAAAGCGGAGACAGATTCGAAAGGCCAAGGATGCTTAGTGATCCAATCCAGACTTCCGAGTCGCGGCTTTTGAGTAGTCGGGCTAATAGGTAAACAGAAAAGGGGCACTCGGCAAAGCTGCTGTTGGAGGTGCAACTGATTTGGCTGAAACCGACAGAATTGTCCTTACTAAGAAGCAGAGAGAATGCGTCGAGTACAATCCCAATCAACACCTTCTGGTTCGAGGCATAGCAGGAAGTGGTAAATCTACGGTGCTCATTGAAAGGGCCAGACACCTGGTGAGACTTCGGACGCTTGGCGGCACAGGTCCCAGTGTATTAGTCTTGGCATTCAGCAGGCCTCTTAGCAATTACATGACTCAGCTGGGACAAAAGACAGGAACGGATTCAATAGATATACGGACTTTTCACAGCATGGCCTGGAGTATCCTGAATTCGATGAACCTACGTCCTGCTGATGTGGTTTCAGGTAGAGACAGACTGGATATGATCGAACAGGCAGTTAAAGATGCCGGCCGAAACTGGTCCGGACACAGGCTGTTCGCTCAGCCTCTCAGCTTCTGGGATGAAGAAATCAAGTGGATGAAAGGCAAAAGCATACTTGATTTCGATACCTATTCGAAAACGGAACGTCTAGGACGGGGCACCTCGGTTCGTGTCACTGCTGAGGACAGGCGTGTCATCTTCGATGTGTTCGACCGCTACCGGCAATCTCTCAAGGGGAAAAACTTGATGGACTATGATGACTTTGCGAATGTCTTGATAGAGCATATGGACGAAATCCCGGATGATCTGCGGTGGGATCACCTGCTGATTGATGAAGCCCAAGACCTTCACGAGTCGCAGCTGTGCGTATGTGCAGGCATCTGTAATATATCATTGACCATAGCTGCGGACAAAGCCCAGAACATTTACAAGACGGGATTCACGTGGCGAAGCATAGGGATTGACATAAGGGGTCGAAGCAAGATGCTGGACAATACCCACCGATCGACGAGGGAGATAGTCAGGTTGGCATCAAGCCTGCAGAGACATGATCCGATAGCTTTAAGTAAAGATGAGGAGTTCATTCCTGCAGCATTGCCAACGAAGCCAGGCCCGCTCCCGGTCCTCTTCACGCCTGGGGATCCGGACAGCGAGCTGAACCTGATATCGAAACTGGTTCGAGAATTGCGTAGAAACGCCCCGAAACACACCATTGGTGTTATAGCGCGCTCTCATCAGCGCATCCGAGAAATAGATCAATGCTTGCGACGGGTTGGCATTGATCCAGAGTCCGTACTCAGAGACGAAGGCAATGTACTGAGCCCGGGAGTCAAACTCACCACGTACCACTCGGCCAAAGGACTGGAATTCGATCATGTGTTGGTGACGGGGTTGAGCGAAGGTGTTCTTCCTGACCAAGAGCCGCCGGACAGCGCCGAAGAGGACTTGAAGGAGTGGTTAGCAGTAGAGAGGCGTCTGCTGTATGTTGCAATGACCCGGGCAAAGACTTCATTGATTCTGATTGCGCCCAGCCGGCAGTCGCGGTTTATCAATGAGATGGACTCGGCGTTGTATGAAGATGGAGGACGGTACGCTGTGTAGGGGACAGGAGTTAGAAAGGAGGATGTAAGTAAGCATGCCGCTGTTTCATCGATGCCTGAAAGTCGACCCTTCGTCGGTTGAGCTTGAAAAAGGTTTCTCGCGAGACGTCAGAAGTATTGGTCATCTGGGCACCGGAGATCTAGAGCTGACTATCAACGAAGAGGGCGACATCGACAAAGCAAAGCCCTTGATTGAGATGGCTTATAAAAATATAGGTGGATAAGAGTGGTATCTAATCATATGTTTCCAGCGCCCTCTCAAAAAACTCATTAATCTCATCCATAAACTCACTGTCAAGCTCACTTGACCGGAATCTGTCAATTCCCTCATAGTAGGCGGCCTTAATGTTGTCCGGTATGTCTCCGCCGTACCTTTCATCTAGCTCCTTGTACTCTTGGTTCTTCTCCGCTCTGTACCGCATTGTAGCCTCTGAGAAGAAGAGGTTGCTGTGGCCGTTGTGACCTTCTTTGCTGCAGGTCTTGTAAACGACGTTGGGGTTGGTTATCTCGTTCCGGTGTGCGATGGTAGCGGCTCCCGTATAGGATATCACGTTATCTGCGTCACCGTGGATGATCATGACCGGGACGGCAGTCTTGTTGATACCGTCAACCGCTTTGGCTAAAGCGGTCTTGCCGAAGAGCATGTTCTGATAGAGCCACATGAAGGGATACGTTACGTGGGCAAACGGTCCCATAATGTCTTTTGCCTGTTCAAACAAGATTTCCATAGGCGAGTTGTACCCCGCCACACTTGCCACTGCAGTGACGGGATGGCCGTAGTTGAGGACGCTGGCAACTGCATACCCGCCCCAGCTGTGTCCAAACAGCATTACCGGCAAGTGGTTCAGGTTATCGTGGCCTTTTACATATGTAAGTGCAGCGTCAAGATCTAAGAGCGACTGTGCCAGCCCCACCATGCTTTTTCCTTCACTGGCATGGTTTCCGGTGGAGTCATATGTGAAGACAGCCCAGCCCTTATCTAAGAAATAGATGATCTGAGGAAGATAGCTCTCTGCTCCGGCTCCCAGCCCGTGTGCCAGTACAATGAGCCCTTTCTCGGTTCCCTCGCCGTATATATAGCCTGTCAGAGTGTTTTTGCCCGACTTAAACTGCACGATCTTTCTGTTGTATTCAGGTACGTCTTCGTATCTAAGATATGCTGAGAATTGAGGCCTGTCGGATCTTTGGAAATTGCGGTCGTGCAGGGTTTTCACTGCGATGAATGAACCGACAGAGAACAGGATAACGGCTGCACAGAGGACCATAAGGACAATTCGTCTCCTTTTCCTTTTTCGCAAGACTCGCTTTTTGAATCCGGGTTCGGAGGAATTGATTTCTCTCATGTAACTCGGCGTCCCCCTTCTGGGTAATTGGCGGGGTCTGTTGAATACGGCACTCTTTTACATCATGTTCGTCTATTCAATGCTGGTTGTCAAGGATTGGAGGAGAGATTTTGGAAAAATCATGTCAGTGCTGAAACACGAAACTAGCCGCGAAGGATCGCATCTTCGCGGCTAGTTGTACCTTCATCTTGTCGTGGTTACCATTAAGGCGACTATTGAGAACTACGCCAGAAGACTATCATGCCTTGGCAGGAAAGGTGCACACCCTATTGCGCTATTTGATGAACACAACTTTTTCTTCCATCGAGTATCTTGTGGATGCCTGCGTTATGGCGTCAATCTCTTCATCATTACGGCCTATCAGCAGCGCTACCAAGAAGCTGTACCCCTCGGGGACTTGCAGGAGTTCGTCATAATACGCTTTGTCTTCGCCGTTTAATGCAAATTTCGGAAGGCCGACGATCTTCGTTCCATATCCTAAAGATAGCGCAGCAACAGACATGGCCTCAGTTGCAAGGCCGCAATCAAAGGCATCCCACGGCGGTAGGTTATCCGTGCCGTAGACAAAAGATAGCCACCGGTGTGTCAGGAAGATCGACTCTTCTCGGGATAACCGGGGGAGTCTCGGGTATCTCAGGGCCCAAAGAGATCAGCCATTCAATATACCCGGCCGGGAGCGCTTCAATCGTAGCTTCATAGATTTCGTTTAAGATCTCTTTGTTCGTGACAACGCTAAAATGCCACGGTTGGACGTTTACTGCGCTGGGCGCATTAAGTCCGGCCAAAAGTATCAGTCTTATATGCTCTTCGGGGACTTCTTCCTCTGTAAACCATACTGCAGTTTTTGCTGTGGTCAGGATTTCAATGATGTCTTGCTGTTCTGAGGCGGCGCACATCTCGCAGTCTGTGTCGGCAGCAACATTCAAGCATACGAAAAGTACAACGCAGCATAAAGCAAGCAAAATGAGGCTAACACGTCTTTTCATTAAACTCACCCCGCAATGAATCCAATATGATTCTAAGATACTGAAAAATGGACTTTTTTGTCAACGATTTGTTGTGAAGTAAATCGACCCTAGCTGGATCAAGTCTAGATTACCTTTGCCTTCATCTTTTCTATGAGTTCTAATACCCCTGCTTCGATCTTGACAAAGTCTTCTTCCTTAGGCGCACCTTCAAACTCAACAGACTCGATGAAATCCCAGTTCATCTTGTTTCTCTCCATTATCTCAGCGAGCTCTCTCTCGGCACCTCCTGACCATCCGTATGATCCGAACCTGAATGCCGCCTTGCCTGTAATCCTCTTTCTGCCCAGCTCATTCAAGGCTGCGGCAACAGGCGGGAAAAGCTTGTACTCATATGTAGGAGCTGCGATGATTATCCCTGCAGATCTCAAGACAGTTGCAACCATTTCGCTGTCACTTTCAAGCGGCATCTCGAGCTTGTTGTGCTTGACGCCTTCTCTTTGAAGTATGCCTTCTACGTAATCCACTGCCTTCCCAGTCATTCCATACATTGATCCCCACAAGATGGTGACCTCGTCCTTGCCGGCTCCTTCGGCATACCGTGTGAATCTTATGTAATCATCGATGATCTTTCGAGGATTCTTTCTGTAAACCGGGCCGTGGCCGGGTGCTATGATGCTTATATCCATCGTTTGTGCTTTCTCAATGGCCTTTTTTACGCTGGGTGTGAAAGTCGCCATTACGTTGGAATAGTATCTTATCCCCTCAGATTCAAAGAAGGCTACCTCTTCGGGGGTGAGCTCATCATCAAAAGAGTGATCTCCCATCCGTCCGAAGGTGCCGAACATGTCGCAGCTGAAAAGGGTTTTTATATCTCTATCATAGGTGTACATGGTGTCCGGCCAGTGGACGTTTGGCACCGGATGAAAACTCAATACCTTACCCTGTCCGAGGTCCAGGGCATCTCCTTCTTTTACAGTCCTGATCCTGTCTTCTCCGTAAAAGGAGGTTACCATCTTTGATGCTTTATCAGTGCATATTATTGTAAAATCGTCCTTGATCTTCCGGAAGTTCGAAATCCATCCGGAATGGTCAGGTTCCATGTGGTTGACGATCAAGTAATCGATGCTCTGGGGATCGACGCCTATCTCTTCTAAGCTTTTGTAAAGAGTCTCGGGTACTCCGTCCCAGCCGATTACGCCGTCGATTATTGCGGTCTTGTCTCCTTGAACTATGTAGGAGTTAAGGGTTACTCCGTTTGCAAGCTCCCACATTCCCTCAAACAGTATGTTGTCAACATTCATAGTGAGCATGTGTATTCCGTCTGCGATTTTGAGCTTCTTCATACCGGGCCTCCTTGGGTTTGTATTGTCATAAAGCGTCTCTTTTTTATACCATGTCTTTAACCTGTAACCCTCCTCTGGAGGGGATTTGGCTTTCTTCTTAAACCGTAAAGCCTAGCACTAGGAGAATACAATGAGCCGTCGCTCGAAACGCAAAGCCTGGTTCTCTTGCCTTGTCACAAAACGACACCCGTCTTCAGATAAACAAGTCCTCGTGGAGCTACGCATAAATCTTTAGTTCTCTGATCTTGCGAACATGTTCTACATTTTTCCTCGATATCCTCTCCTCATGGAGGAGTCTGGGTTCATATGTGGAATATCATGGAATGAATCCTAAGGAATCAGTTTTGTAGGAGATCTGTTCTGAAGTCGAGAAGAGACACAACTTCTTCATAACTCCACACCTTACCGCTATTCTCTCCGATTTACCTTCCCAAGACCAGCCGCGACATCGGAACAGTACCTCTATGGATGGAAGGATGGCGTGTGGCTCCGATTCTGATCGATTTGGGAGGCAATCGGTCATCATTGCAGCACTATAGCGAATCTAGCACGTCAGAGTAGACACAGCATGATGAGGCGAGTCCAATGAGCGGACTCGCCTTTCTGGTTTCGGAAGGGCGTCAGTGCAGCATGTCTCTGAAGAACGTCAATGGATCGCCCTTAGACCGGCCGCATATTCATAGGATATATGCTCTTTGTGAGAGGTTTGCATATATGCGTCTTCTAAATGGGTTATAGTGGTCATTGTGCTAGCGGTCTTGTGCCTAAATGTCTTGAAGACTGACTCTAAGATGTTGACTTCCTCCTCGGTGAACATGGCTTCATCGAATTCTGCTATGGCTTCAACGATCTCAGCTTCATATGGACCACATGGGATCGACTTAGTCTGAATGACGGACATCCGACTCAGATACTCAAGTATGGCTTCGTGTGCTTCAGGTGTAGGACCGCAGTGATTGTGGCAGTAGACTGCCCCGGTGATTCCTATGCCTCTACGTTTGTATGAGAGAAAGTCAGCATACCAAAGTAGCTTCAACAGCTTTGTCTTTTGTAGGTCGGCGATCTTCTTGGCGAAGAACACCACCATGTTTGCCAATCGGTCTAGATCGAAACGGCGATTTCCTCCGAATCGACCGTCTTTTGACTTGCGGTGAGCCATATCTATGAAGCTGGCCAAGGCACGATTGGCTTCATCCTCGGCTGTGTGTCGACTCTTCAATGCCTCTTTGATTCGCTTCTTGTCCAGTTCCGATAGTGAGCTGGCGTTTCTTTCATATAGTTCTCTAGCGTAGTCTGGGTCGTTACAGAGTCTCTTAAGCTGTTCATTGTGGGACACACTGGGAAGTGCTCCGGTTTCGTACCTTGCGACCGTTGCCGGACTCCATCCCAATAGACCGGCCAGTCCGCGTTGAGACAGCTGATACTTCTTTCTTATTCGCCTGACGTCATCTGAGCCGAGTAATCCATGTTTCTTTCTGAAGATGTTGAAGGCAGCGTTAAGATTGGCATTGTCCAAGTCTTCGTCAAACAGATCAGTGCCACACTGGGTGCACACCTTTACTCTTGCATCCACCGTGATGGGCTCACCTTTGACTGGATATGTTTCTTTTCTTTCAGTCTCCGCGACATCTGTCTCCATTCGGCAGACATCACAGTAGCATTTTGCCATATCACATCCCTCCTGGACTGGGGCGATGTCTGTACGGGAGTGAGTACGGGCCTACTGATTTATGAAATCCTAGGCACACACATCCCCTCTTCTCATCGATCTTGAGCTTTATGTATATCTTGGTGCCGTCGACATCTTTGATGAACTCCCATACGAACCCGTCACCTCTGTGGTCGCATAGAGGACCTCGATCGTAATCTCGATATGTAAGTTGCAAAATCACCTGTTTTGCTGTATCTGGAGTGAAACCTAGTTCAGCCATTGATGCAAGATTCTTCTTTCTCTCGACAAGATGGAATCTGCCGGATATAGCCATGTTGCTCCTTATTGATGTAAGAAACTCCTCGATCTCCCTCACAGAAGCGACCAAGTTTTCTTCGTCGCCTGTACCGAATACCACGTCGAATTCGCCCTAGTAGAGTATACCATGATTATTACGATTATGCTATCAATTAATAGCAAATTTTGGTGTCCCGAGGATGGATACCCAAACCGTATACGATAATACTGGAGCTCATTAGGCGGTGTCGACTCGGAGCTTTGTGATCTATAGCAAGGTCAATCATTCAATGCCAAGCGCAGCTTTCCATTCCGCTTCCCTGAACCCTACAAGAACAAAACCTTCATCGATAAGGATCGGACGCTTTACCAGCATGCCGTCTGATGCCAGCAATTCTAACTGTTCGTCCTCGCTCATATTCGGGAGCTTGCCCTTCAGATTAAGTTCTCTATACAGCATTCCGCTGGTATTGAAGAACCTTTTCAGCGGCATGCCGCTTTTCTTGTGCCAGTCTTTCAACTCGTCGATTGTAGGATTGTCTTCTTTTATGTGCCTCTCTTCAAAGCCAATACCGTTTTCCTCCAGCCACTTCCTGGCCTTCTGGCATGTCTTGCAGTTTGGATAACATACAAACAGCATAGTATACCTCCCTTATTGCCTTGGGACTCTCTGCCCTCATTTTGCGTTCAGCTTCTTCCATTTTCTAATCTTACTACGGAAAGAACCGAAAGGAGCAACCGTGTTAATATGCACCCATTTCCACACCGGCCAATTTGACGGCGTAGAAGACGCCCATTTGCGGCTGCCTGGCGTGAAGACGTCTTCTTCGGCAAATCCGTCAAGCCACTCTATAAAAGCACTTACTTTTTCCTTGAACAAATCCTGCAGCTCAGCTAGGGAGTGATAGGAAAACCTCTCATAAAAGCGCTGGTATAGTGGCCCTAGGTTATTCCACTTAAAGCCTTCACAAGGAGTAACCACCTGTTTGCCTTCCGCCTCATCCTTGTCCCATCCCATAATCAAATCGAGCCATCCCAACTGATAAGCTATCATCTGGGCCGGGGTTCTGTCGACTCCTTCTATTAACTTGTCTTTGTCGTCTTCTTTTACATCAGAAAACTCATTGATGAAGAGTGCTGCTGTTTTCTCGATCTTTGCTATTAGGGCCTTCTTGTTTTCGTAGCTTTGCACTCGGTGTACTCCTCTCTCGCACATGTGCGTCATAGATCGCAATAAGACCGTGACACGTAATGCCGCGGTTCTTTCTGCTTGTTGTTCCAGTTATTTGCCATACTTGCAACAAGTTCCTGTGTTAATGGTCACGATAAAATGGACATAAATGGCCACGGAAATTCCCCACAATCAGACGGTTGAAAGAAGAAAAATGCCCACCCTCTCGAATTGGATTGGTAG
>Ga0209409_1001715_pt1 | contig 18023 bp, 17 predicted proteins | sample AD_JPNMR1_MetaG_FD_184424 | JGI IMG/M metagenome (GOLD analysis project Ga0209409, IMG submission 184424) | Active sludge microbial communities of municipal wastewater-treating anaerobic digesters from Japan - AD_JPNMR1_MetaG (SPAdes) (version 2) | ecosystem: Engineered > Bioreactor > Anaerobic...
GAGAATACAATTTATTTTTCCAAATAAAATTATAAAGATTTGAAATTTTCAATATCGAATATGGAGAATTGGATGAGCTGTTTTTGGAAATTATTCCCCAGCCTCAATTGATTTATCGCAGCTATTATTAAATTATAGATTAATACAAATCAAAGAGAGGATCTTTTATATGAAACGTTTTATAAAGAATATTGCATCTGAGCGTGAGTATGTGATAACAAGGGAAAAGGAAATGCCTGTTTCCCAGTATTATGGTGAGGATACCTTTAATTTTAAAGTAATGCGTCAGAAGTTACCTGCAAATGTATGCAAAAAACTAATGCGAATTATAAAGGAAGGTGAAAGATTAGATCCCGAAATTGCAGATACTGTTGCACATGCAATGAAAGAATGGGCCATAGAAAAAGGTGCCACACATTTTTGCCACTGGTTTCAGCCAATGACCGGAGCAACGGCAGAAAAGCATGATTCATTTTTAGAATTTACTGAATTTGGTGAAGCAATTGAGCGCTTCAGTGCAGAAACACTGGTGAAAGGTGAGCCTGATGCTTCAAGTTTTCCAAGCGGTGGGTTGCGCTCAACGTTTGAAGCCCGAGGTTACACGGCGTGGGATCCTTCAAGCCCTGCATTTATTTTGCGAAGTGGCATAGGGGCTACATTGTGTATTCCTTCGGTTTTTCTTTCATACAATGGGGAAGCGCTGGATAAGAAGACACCACTCCTTCGTTCAATTAATGCAATTAATAAAAGCGCACTCAGAGTTATGCGCCTTCTAGGCAACGATAGGGCAACCAGAGTTATTGCAACTGTAGGTCCTGAACAGGAATACTTTCTTATTGATATGGATTATTACTATAAACGTCCGGATCTGGTTTTAACAGGAAGGACATTGTTGGGGGCAACACCACCAAAAGGACAACAGTTAGAAGACCATTACTTTGGTAGCATCAAAGAAAGAATATTATCGTATATGCATGATGTTGAAGAAGAACTGTATAAGCTGGGCATACCAGCAAAAACACGCCACAATGAGGTTGCACCAAGTCAGTATGAAATAGCACCAATATTTGAAGAGGCAAATATTGCGGTTGACCACAATCATTTAGTAATGGAAACACTTAAACGTGTTGCGCAAAATCATCGTTTAGCTGCGCTGCTTCATGAAAAACCGTTTGCAGGCATAAATGGTTCGGGCAAGCACTGTAACTGGTCTTTGTCAGATAACTTAGGCAATAACCTGCTTAATCCTGGGAAATCACCTCAGGACAATGTACAGTTTTTGGTATTTTTAACTGCAACCATACGTGCGGTGTACTATCATGCAGATTTATTACGTGCGTCAGTTGCTTCCAGTGGCAATGATCATAGATTAGGGGCTAATGAAGCACCACCGGCAATTATCTCAGTGTTTTTAGGTGAGCAGCTTACAAAAATACTTAATGATATTGAAAATGGCATCATAACAAAAGCTACCAATGAAGCTATTATTGATTTAGGGCTTTCAACTCTACCGGTACTCAGCAAAGATAATACTGACCGTAACCGTACCTCACCATTTGCATTTACTGGCAACAAGTTTGAATTCAGGGCTGTTGGGTCTTCTCAATCTATTGCATTTCCGGTTACTATCCTGAATACTATTGTTGCTGAAAGCCTGGATATACTGGCAGATAAAATTGAAACCAAAAGTGGTGATGTACGTCAGGCAGCAATCGATGTGATCCGTGATGAGATTAAAAAAATAAAACCTATTCTTTTCATGGGCGACAATTACTCAAGAGAATGGGAAGAGGAAGCAGCACGAAGAGGATTGCCTAACAAAAAAGTAACAGTAGAGTCATTGCCTGATTTAGTTACAAAAAAAGCCATAACATTGTTTCAGAGCTATAATGTATTATCACCTGTTGAACTTGAAGCACGGTATGCTATACGCCTTGAGCGCTACATAAAAGATATGGACATTGAAGCAAAGACTATGCTTGATATGGTACGCACCAGAATTATACCTGCAACCATGCGGTATCAAAGTTCAGTTGCGTCATCATGTTTGCGGATAATTGATCTGCTAGGAGAAAAGGCACCGGTTGATGCTCAGAAAAAAATGTGTACAACAATAACCGCACTCAACAATGATGTAATAAAAGAAGCCAGTAAGCTGGATGAGCTCATTGAAAAAGCCAGCACTATCCATGATGAACTTGAAAAAGCAAAATTCTATGCCTATACCATAAAAGAACAGATGGGGAAACTACGAGCCAAAGCCGATATGCTGGAAAATCATACAAGTGATAATCTGTGGCCATTCCCACGATTCTGGGAGATGCTGTTTATATCATAAAGATTTGCTGGAATGGATGTATTTCCTGCAGGGGTGTATGATCATATGCCCCTGCAATTATCTAATACAGCACATATTTTTTATTTTTTCTGTCAATAAGTTGCACATATTTATACCGGTCACCTGACAGTGCAGTGTCAAGCAAACGGTATCCTTCTTTCTGGCATCTGTCACATGCATCAAGCGGTATTTCAATACCCAGACATAATGGATTAACGGTTGAAGTTGTTTCAATTTTCAGCACTCCACGGCATTCTTCGCACACCATGATAGATTCTAACTGCATCTCACGGATATTATCAGTGTCATAATAAATTTCTTTTTTGCGCACATCGTAATTGCCTGGCATAAGTTTAAATGAAGGCTTTTTACATTCTTCATATCGCTTCATTACCTGATCGCAAACCCGTTTTATGTATTTAGTTATTTCCTTATCCTGAGTAAGGTCTTTTTGCGAATAATCAGGCTCATGCACATATGAATAATCCAGCCCTGCCATGGCAAGCGTTATGCCCAGATTGACGTATGGCAATGCTCCCTGAATGGAATACCCGCCTTCAAGTACTGCAATATCAGCATTGAGCATTTCAGTTAATTTAGCATACCCCAGTGCAGAAAAATTCATGTTGGTGATAGGGTCCGAGTAATGGTTGTCCTGCCCTGCGGAATTAATTATAAGATCAGGCTTAAAATCTTTTAAAATGGGAAGCACCACACGCTCCATTGCTATTAAAAATCCTTCGTCAGAGGTGTTGGGTGGTAATGGAATATTAATGGTGGTGCCCAGAGCATTTGGTCCACCTAACTCATGGATGGCGCCGGTTCCCGGATACAGGGTACGTCCATCCTGATGCATGGATATATACAGTACATCCCTGTCATGCCAGTAAATATCCTGAGTGCCGTCGCCGTGATGACAATCAGTGTCCACAATAGCAATTTTTTTTACAGGATAGTGTTCACGAATATACTCCACCATCACTGCTTCAATGTTGATGTTACAAAAACCCCGTGCTCCGTGGACAACTTTCATGGCATGATGTCCCGGCGGGCGCACCAGTGCAAATGATTTGTTTACAATGTTATCCATTACCAGCGTTGCAGCCTTTATGGTGCCACCTGCCGAAATTAAATGCGATTCTGTGGTCACCTTTGATACGTCAGGAAAGCAGAAATGGGTGCGCATGATATCATTAAGACTTGCAATATCAGGTTTGTACTGATAAATGCCGTCAATATCAAATACGCCTTCTTCATTCAACTGGTCAAGGGTGTATAATAACCGTTCCTCACGCTCAGGGTGCAGCGGGTGTATTGCCCAGTCAAAGGCCGGAAAAAATACAATACCCAGTGTTGATTTTGCTTTCATATCTTGAGTATATCCCTGCATTGATGTAAAATGCCCGGTTTAACCTGGCAGTGAACACGGATGTTCTTGCCGGTAGTTTCAAACCCTTCTACCATGTTGAATGAATACACCTGCAAAATTTCAATTTCACGTTCACGTTCATCAACACCTATTGATTCCAGATACTGCATCATGTAGTTAGTTGCATCTTCTATGGCATTATCAACATCATACTCTTGCGGAATGCGGATATTAACATTAAGGTTTGGAACAAGTAACCTGCAGCGTTGAGTATCAGCAAAAAGCTCAATATCAACGGTTGTGCGTGCAACAGCTGCACCAATAGCATTGGCCACTTCGGCGTACTGTGGCACCTTGACGTTCCAGCCAAACCGTTGCGTGATGTGATGTGCAAGTGTCTTGGCAGGACCGCCAATAAGATAGATAGTTTTTGGTTTCAGCACTTTACCTTTAAGGAATTCATGAATGGTATAGACCGGCCGTGAATTAACCTCATCAATCATTGCCATAACTTCATTGTATATAATATCAAGGGCATAGGTAATTGCCTGTTGTGCAATATTATGTGATGATATTCCTGATTTTTTTTCAAGAGCGTACATACCCTCACGGGAGCGCCCAGTATCCTTTAAATTTATTGTGCCTATAACGTTGAGTGCATCAATAATTGTTGGGTTTTGTCCACCTTCTGCCATTGACATGCCTAAACGCTGTGGACCGGCAGTAACAGTATTACCGTCAATCTTTATTGCTGAATCACCACCAATACCAATTGACTTTGTTTTAAGTGAACGTACCAGCGTATTATGCGTGTTTAATCGTATGCCGTCTTTTTCAATTAATGGAGCACCATCGGCAAACATGGCAATATCACATGAGGTGCCGCCAATATCAAGCATCACTGCATCTTCGGTGATGTTGCACAGTGCCATGGTGCCAATAACACTTGCAGCAGGTCCGGACAAAATTGATTCCACAGGAATAGTGCGGGATACATGCAGCGGAATGGTACCGCCATCGGCTTTAAGTATATTAACAGGAGCTATCACCCCCAGTTCCCTTAAGACTTCTTCAATGGCGTATGAAAATTTATTATACAGGCGCCACACGGCAGCATTGTAGTATGCTGTTGCAATACGTCGCGGGAAATTAAGATTGCCAGACAACGTGTGTCCTACACTGATAAAATCTGCGTCGTCAAGTTTTTGTTGTATATACTGTTCATGAACAGGATTGCGGGTTGAAAATTTTGAAACTACTGCAAATGCCTTGATGCCTTTTTTGCGGCATTTTTTTGTGGCTTTTTCAAGCTGATTAAGATTAAGCAGAGTGATTTCAGTGCCTCTGTGGTCAATCTGACCGTCGATGACATAGTAATGGTTTCCCATTGAATAGAGAGCAGGATTAATACCGGGGCCGCCTGATACCAGTACGCCAACTTCTTCACATTTGTTTTCAATGATTGCATTGGTGGTGAGTGTAGTGCTTAAGTTAACTCGCTTAATATGCGACGGGTCAATACCCGTTAAAATATTTTTAAAGGCCTGACTAATACATTCTAGAAGGTTATGTGGTGTAGTAACAACTTTAGTGTGAGCCACCACACCCGATTTGTCAATGATAACTGCGTCAGTATGTGTTCCGCCTACATCTAATCCTAAGTACATAATTATCACCAGCTACCTGAGGCTCCACCGCCGCCAAAGCTACCGCCACCACCACTGAAACCACCACCAGAGGAAAATCCACCGCTTGAAAATCCCCCGCCCGAAGAAAATCCACCACCACCGGTCGGCATGGATGCAATGATGATTCCACCAATAAATCCAATAAAAGCCAGTAAAACAAGTGCAGGTACTCCAAACCCAAAAAATGCACCAATTATGGGAAGCACAATAGCGCCCAGTATCCCGCTCATTAAGCGCCCTAACGCACTGATAAACGTCATGACTATAAAGGCAATCCACATAAAAGCACCATAATCAGGAGCAGATTTTTGAGGCTTTAAACTGCTTGCATCAAATTTTCCCTTTACAATATCAATGATGGCATCAACGGCTTTTGTAATGCCTGCGTCGTAGTCGCCATTTTTAAATTCGGGGATGATGATATAATCAATGATGCGGCCAGCAAGCAGATCCGTTAACGTTTCTTCTAAGCCTTTGCCAACCTCAATGCGCACTTTGCGGTTATCGCGTGCAACTAACACAATGACACCATTGTCCAGACCCTTTTGTCCAATCTTCCAGGTATTTGCCAAACGTATGGAATAAGACTCAATATCCTCATTGCCAATTGAAGGAACAGTTGCCACAACCACCTGCGTTGAATCATCTTTTTCCAGTTGTGTTAATTTTGCCTCTAATTCAGTTTTGGTTGTGGGTGAAAGTATATCTGCATAGTCATTGACGTGTGCCTGTAAAGGCGGTATGGGAGCTAACTCCTGAGCGTACGCAGTGGCACCTACACACACCGCACACAGTACTGTGAAAACCCATTTCATTAATTGTCACCAACAATTATATTTTTAAGCTCATCAACATCATCAGGTTTATACGGATACTCTTTTGCAAGCCTGTTGCCAATAGTTTCAATGGTTGCACACAGCGCAGGAATAAATTGCTTTTGTTTTATGCCGGTAATGATGTGTTTTACGCATGTTTCCCAGAATTCAGGTTCAATTTTTTTATGGGCATCTTCATCGGCAAGTATCCATACCTTTTTTTCAAGAAGCGTTATATATACAAGCACGCCGTTTTTATCAGCTGTTTTATACAGGCCATTTTTGTAAAATGCGGTTATGGCAGCTTCACGCACTTCTGCATCAACTTCGCGCGGGTTTAAGAAAAGGCGTGTTAAAAAAACGCTTCTGGCGATAGTAACCTTGAACACAATAAACAGCAGACTAAAAAAAACAATAAATATCCACAGATTGTCTTTGTGAAAGTAGAAAAGCGGCGCAATGTAGTAGGTCAGTGCAATCGCCAGAGGTAGCGACAGTACAGCAGATGCATATATGCGTGTAAGCGGATAATGATAGCTTGCACTGACAATCATGGGGACAATTTCGGCTGATGTCAGCTTTTCAGCTTTTTTAACGGCATCAATGATGCACTGGGCATCAGCCTGCGATAGTATTTTAGAAACAAGATCTTTCATTGGTAACTATCGCCTATTCAAAAGAAACTTTGGGAGCAGTTTTAGCGCCCTCTTCAGCCTTGAAGTATTCCTTGCGCTCTAAGTGAAGCAGGAGGCTGTTGGTTATGTTGTACGGAAAAATTCTGATTGATGAATTGAATTCCTTAACCGCTTCGTTATACCGCTGGCGAGCCACATTGATGCGGTTTTCGGTTCCTTCAAGCTGATGCATCAGGTCAGTGAAGTGCGCGTCGGCTTTTAAATTTGGGTAGCGCTCAATTACCACCATGAGTCGTGCCAGTGCGCTTGAAAGCTCGCCCTGCGCTGCCTGAAATTTTGCAATGGCTTCAGGGTTGCTCAGGTTTTTGGGCGATAGTTGAACGGAAGTGGCCTTTGCCCGCGCTTCAATGACAGCCTGTAGTGTAGTCTTTTCGTGCGCGGCATATCCCTTAACAGTGGCAACTAAGTTTGGGATAAGGTCAGCCCTTCGTTGCAGTGCCGATTCTAAATCGCCATACGCCTTGAATACCTCTTCTTCCTGCATCTGAAGTTTGTTATATCCGCATCCCGTAAAGGAAAATAGCGACAATGCAATTATAACTGCTAAAGAATAGGAAATTTTTTTCATAAGCCCTCCTGGTGGGGAAAGATAAACCGCTGTTTTGCGTAAAATTAAAATATACACTTAAAACAAAAAGGTGTCAAGAATAAAAAATATCCCACAGAGAGCACAGAATGCAGTGGAAAAGAGGGGTATCTCCGTACAAAAATTATACTTGCAAATATAATAATGTATAATTACGTTATAGAACAAATACATAATGCAAAATATATTTGAAGATAGATTCAGATTAAAAATGTAGGAATGAGCAAATAATGAAACAAAGTAGTGTTGAAGAAAGAAAAATATTACTTGATGCGGAATTAAAGAAAATAGTAGAAGTTCTTAAACAGGAATATGATCCTGAAAAGATAATACTTTTTGGTTCATTGTTAGATGGAAACATCCATGAATATAGTGATATTGATTTATTGATAATAAAAAAAACTTCAAAACGCCCTATAGACAGGATACTTGAAGTTGCACAAATTATAAATCCATCATTGGGGGTTGATTTATTTGTCTATACTCCAGAAGAATTTGACACACTTGTAAATGAAAAATATACTTTTTTTACCAATATTTTAAAAAATAGCAAAATTCTTTATGAAAAAAGAAACAGCAGAGTGGATTAGTATAGCCAGTGAGGAATTAATGGCTGCAAAACATCTGGAAAAACTGAATTTGCACAGGATGGTGTGTTATCATTGTCAGCAATGTGTTGAAAAAGCTATGAAAGCATTCTTAGTGGAAAAAGATAAAGAATTCCAAAGGACACATAATATTCTTGATTTGAAAAATATGGTAGTAGCATCAGGTGTTGATATTCCATTAACCAATGATGAAGCTGTTTTTTTAAAGAATAATATACTATAAAATCCTTGCTCTCATCGTGATGAAATGAAGATGCATCACATAGGGAGCGCAAAGAAAAAAAATAAAAAAATTTTAAATTTTTCAATATAAAAGCGTTTATATATATAAACACGATTATGGAATGGATGGAATTAATACAGGTGGAGTTATGCTTTCTTTGCTGATGTGATTGTTGTATAGTGATAGAAAGATAATGCTACACCTGTTATGCTTGACATTTCATAATAATCGTGATATTATTTGATCTGGAAGGAGATAAAAAAATGAGCATGCATCTTTCGGCTGATGTGTATGAGATTTTTGAAAAGGCTTTTCAGGGCAAAAATGAAGCAAAAAAGGTAATGTATGCAATTGAAGAGGCAATTGTGAGTACAGTGCATGACACATGGTACAAAACAAAGGAAGAGTTAAAGCTAGAAGTTTTAAGCTTCTATGCCACTAAGGATGATTTACTGCAGGTGCGTACTGAACTGCTTGCCGAAATGAAAAAAGACAAGGCAGAGATTTTAGGGATAATGAAACAGGATAAGGCGGAGCTATCAGGTATAATAGAACAGAACAAAGCTGAACTTTTAGGGATAATGAAGCAGGATAAAGCAGAGCTATCAGGAAAGTTGGAAGCATTGTATGAAAAGACAGAAAGAGACAAATCTGAACTTTTAGGAATAATGAAGCAGGATAAAGCAGAGCTTTTAGGGATAATGAAACAGGACAAGGCTGAGCTACTAGGGATAATAGAACAGAACAAAGCTGAGCTTTTAGGTAAATTTGATGCACTATTTCAGAAGACAGAGAAAGACAAAGCTGAATTGTTAGGGATAATGAAACAGGATAAAGCTGAATTTGCTCTAAAGCTAGAGAAATTGGATAAAAAATTCAGTATGTATTTTGCGGTGATGATGTTTGCCATTATATTCCTGAATCAAAATGCGCTTGAGTTTCTTGCTAAGATTTTAGGATTAATACGATAAAATAAATAGTACGCCGAGAGCGCAAAGTACTCAGTGGAAAAGAGGGATCAGAACCTCATTAAAAAAACCGTACAGCCATACTGAAAAATTTTTGAAAATGTATAAAAAAGTGTTGCCATATAATTGTTTTTTTGCACTTTTATTAGTATATTGCTGTAATTAATACATATATAATATTCTTACTATTATATGTGTACCAGTTCTTTTTTATAATTGAGATGCTTTGTACCATAGCTCCTGCCTTTTGTACATCATAAGCTATAGAGAAAACTGTTGTTATTTTCGTGTAATGGTATAACAAAGTGAACATTCACTTTTAAGGTTTAAAAAAGCAAAGAGCAAAGGCACTATACACAATCTACCCTGCTTGGAGGAAAACCATGAAACGTCATATACTAACCTTTTTAATAACACTTCTTGTTGCGGCATTGTTTGCTTGCAGCTATGAAAACACAGCTACCGTAACCATTGATACTGGGATACGTCAGCAGGCGCAATTGAGCTTATTTGATAGAGTGCTTGCATTTTTTAGCCTGTCCCAGCCATTGCAGGCGGATCCAGTATTAGGTAATCTGCCTTATCCAGTTAATTTAATTACCGTTAATGTATCTGCTCATGATATGGTAACAATTACCAGAGAAATACCCCTTGAAACTGGACAAATAACTCTTGAAGTGCCAGCTGGAAGTCAGCGAACATTTGAGGTAGTAGCTGGTGAGTTAGCAGTTGGAGCTCCAGTTTTTTCAAGATATTATGGTGGTATAACAACCCTTGACCTTTCACCTGGGCAGCAGGTGAATTTGAATATTGAAATGGGGAAGCTTGTTATTGTGAATGAATGGGATCGTAGTTTTGATCAGAATAATAGCCTTTTTATCTATATAAATTGCAATTCACCAAGTTCAATTATTGGATTCAATATTTATTTAAAAATAAATGAACAGTTAATTTTACAAGATACGGTAACTGAATTTGATAATCCAAGTTCAGGATATTATCAATTCTATTACCCCAGCTTTAATGAAGAATATGTAAATAATTATTATTTATCTGGTATTAATAAATATGGAGAAGGTAATAGTGTTCAAAGACCACAATAAAATTATGAAAATACAATTTATTTTACAATATTTGGGGAGGGGAAGTTGAAGATATGAAAAGAGTAATTGCATATTGTTCATTCATAGTTGTTCTACTTACAATAAGCTGCAGCTATGAAAACACAACCACAGTAACCATTGATACTGGGATACGTCAGCAGGCGCAATTGAGCTTATTTGATAGAGTGCTTGCATTTTTTAGCCTGTCCCAGCCATTGCAGGCGGATCCTGTACCGGCTTATGTAAATTTTGAGGAGATGATGGTCAATGTAACTGCTCCAGATATTGATACAATTTCGCTACATTTTAGTTATACTGAAATTGTTAATAATAATGGCAGAATCACATTAGAAGTGCCCGCAGGCAGCCAGCGCACATTTGAAGTTGTTGCGGGTAATGGTGGCGAATCTAGAGTATACGGTGGGATAACCACGGTTGACCTTGTCCCTGGGCAGCAGGTGAATCTGAATATTGAAATGGGGCAGTTGGCTTATACTAGTCCAACATTCAATTATATGTCAAACAATGTCGAAATTATTTATTACAAAAATAATAATATTTCTGCACCAATATTTTTTAAAGTATATCATAATATTGGTGTGGCACAACCAATATATGAATTGATAGATACTGTTGCTGTTAGCTCCCTGGGTTACGATGAGGATAATTATTCAATTACTTATCATTACAGCAATAGTGAAATAAATAGTGATAATAGGATGTTGTACTACATAAGTGCACTAAATAAATATGGTGAAGGGGAAAAAGTGCAAATTTATTAAATATTTAAATTTAAATAAAAGTTTAACTAATAACTTAACCTAAATAAGGTTTTATTGGTTATTAAAAAGTTATTTTATAAATTGATTATATATATTTTACATAATTATATTATATTTTAAGGAGGAAACCCAATGAAACATATGCATACACTGCTCATTATTGCCATCACACTGCTCTTTGCAGCAAGCCCCTTGTTTGCGGCCATTACGGTGGTAAGCGTTAAGGGGGAGGCACTGTACAGTGATGGAGCTGCGTTTAAGGCACTGCAAAAGGGCATGCAGCTTAAAGAAGGCACAAAGATCCAGACTGGTGCAAAGTCAAAAGTAGTGCTAGATATTGATGGTCACATAGTGACTATAAAATCATTTACCCTTATCAAGGTGTACAAAAACATTGCCAAAAAAGATGAGTCCACCAACAGTCTTGGGCTGGCGTATGGCAGCATTAATGCCAAAGTTAAAAAGCTGCCACAGGTAAAAACAAGCTTTTTAATTACCACACCGGTTGCAACGTCATCCGTACGCGGTACCGAGCAAAATGTAAGTTTTGGGCCTGGGTTTGGCATGCAGGTAACCGTTCCTGAAGGTGAGCTTAACGTGCTGTCTAATGGCGAAAATAAAAAGGTTGGTGGCAACCTGGAGTACAGCAAGGGAACCGATGATCCCCGCAGTGGCGACCTTACCCAGGGGATGCAGAATACCTACATAGGCCAGATGGCACCGGGTAACCTGACACCTGAGGAAAAGGATATGCTAAACCAGTATGGCGATCAGCTTGTAGATTCCACACAAACACCGGCAGATGTTCTGGATAACACTGGAGGCGCCGCAACAGTAAATATGAATTTAATATGGAATGTGCAGCCGTAGTAATTTTATGGAACATACTCTTTGGGGATTGTCCCAATAGTCGTTTCGATACAAATTTCGCAACGCTCATTGAGTAATTTTGCCAGATTTTGTGGCAAAATTGTATCGAAATGAGCGAGTATTACGATATAATGTTTGCAAAATTTACTCAACCACCTCTTTAGGGACAGCCCCCATTGCAAACGTATTATCATTGCTGAAAATTATGGTATCCAATCAGTTCTTGTTAAAATCAAAAGTGAGATTGATTTAAATAGAAAAGAAAATTTTATTTTCATTGAAATATACCAATAACCAGTACAAAGGAGGATACATGCGAACACTTACCATATTACTTTTAACACTGTGTATGGCAAATGCAACCTTTGCCCAGAGTGCAACATTAGCTCTTAAAGTGGCTCAAAAACCACAGGCAACGGTTGAGGATGCAATGATATTGTATTTGCAGGTTACTAAAGGAATAACGCAAATTAAAACGGAAGAGTTAATATCTCAGGGACTATTACCGCGTGGTGTGAAATCTGAAACTCCTCTAACCAAAGGTATACTTGCATACATGATTGCAAAACAGGAACATATTACCCAATCACTTATGTTTAATATCTTTAAAAGCAAGCGCTATGCTGTTTTTGCTTGTATTGCAGCAGGGTATATGCCACAGGGTTCGGGTGAACTTGATCCGGTAAGTGGGGTTGAATTGCTTGAAGTTCTGGGACGAGTGGGAGGTGAAGAATGAAAAAAATACTAATACTTTTTTTGGCGATAGTTACTGTTAATTTATGCACCTTCCTCTATGCACAGGAGGAATACATTCCACTGCCTGATGTTGCCGGTGACCCCGATTTAGCTACTGCAGAAAAACCCGTGCAGCCGTTTACATTACGGTATGGTGGATGGATTACGCCGGTGGTTATAGACCAGCGTACAACCGACACCGATTTGATGACATCTATTACAACAGCCCGAGTGTGGCTGTCCAGCACATTGTGGGCAAATGCAAGCCTGTATGTGCGCGTTAAGGATAGCTTTTTAGCAGTAATCCGCGAGCAGGATGTTAATATTGATAATACCAGCAACGTATTCGACTTAGATATAGCACAAGTTACAATCCCGGTCATGAAAAATAAGATGCGTTTGGTTTTAGGCCGCAAGTACTATGTTACCGGCGCAGGGCTTGCGCTCAACGGCAGGGGTGATGGTGGTGAAGTGCAGCTGTATTCAAAATATGGCGACCTGAAAGCATTTGGCATGTACTCAGGTTTGCTTAATAAAGATGATAACCCGTATGGGTTGAGTTCTCGCGATATAGCTGATGGCGCAAAGCGTATCTTTGCAGGTGCACAGTATTCAAAGGATTTTCTGTTTAATAATACCGTTTACCTGTATGGCCTGATGGAAATAGACAAACAGGATGAGGAAGCTAATAATAAATCAACCTACGATGCACAGTACATTGGTGCTGGTGTTAAGGGTGTGGTAAGCGATTCACTGTCATACTATGCTGAATATGTTTACCAGATGGGCACATCCTATGCAACAATTGTACCTGGTGTTCAAGAAGAAAGTGATATCAAGGCAATGGCAGTGCTGGCGGGATTGCGATATTTTATAAAGGCAGCCTACCGTCCGTTAATTAATCTACAGTATGCGTATGGTTCTGGGGATGAGGATGCAACAAGCTATAGCAATGCTACGGGCAATACTCTTGATGATGATACTCGCTTCATGTATTTTGGTACATTTCTGGGAGGTTTTGCACTACGTCCGCAACTTGGCAACCTGCATGTAATCAGGCCGGGTATTGGATTTTCGCCATTCTATAATGGTGGTGACCGTATAAAGGCACTGAACCTGGTTTTATATTACACATATTACATGAAGGATAAAAAGGAATCTCCTATCAGCGGTGGGGATGCTCCTTTACCAGAATCATTTGTAGGTCAGGGTGTTGACCTCATGTTGCGCTGGCCAGTGTATTATGATTTTTCATTCTTTGCAAATTATGGATTATTTTTACCGGGTGATGCATATCCATCCGGTACACCAGAGCGCCATTTCATCATGGCCGGTGTAAATATTGTATTTTAATTTGATAATAGAGTTTTAATCATATAAATGCTAAAACGCCATGCATCGTACAAACGTCATGCATGGCGTTTTTACTTTTATGATACATTTTTTTCTATATCTTCAATAGTATTTTTTAAAGGTGGTAAATCTTCATGAATGGTTCGCCATACTATTTCTAAATCAACACCAAAATATTGGTGAATTAAAAGATTGCGAAAATCAACAATATCGCGCCATTGAATATCTGGATATTTTGTTTTAATGTTATCCGGTATGTTTTTAACCGCTTCGCCAATGATTTCAAATTCTCTGATTACAGCCATGTATGTTTTTCTATCGTTGATAAATTCATCAAATGTCATAGATGTAATGTAATTATTAATAGCGTTAATAGAGTCTTTGATATCATTGAGATATAGCAATATCTTTTTGTTATACATAAATTATATCTTTTAGTATTTCATCTTTAACACTTTTTTTTATAGTGTGTTCAAAACCTATGTCAACTTTGCGTTTTAAAACATGTTCTAATTCTTTTTTAAAGGCTAGATAGTTGTGTATATTCTTTTTTTCATTTTCCATCATAATTATTAAATCAATATCACTGGTAGAAGTATATTTATTTTTAGCAAAGCTCCCAAATAATCCAATTCTCATTACACCGTATTTATACTTGAAGTATTCTTTATTTGATTGTAAAAAATTAATAAGTTTAGTTTTTGTTAATTGATGCGATGTATCGTTATGCAATACAATGCGTTTCATTTGATTACTCATAAGCTTTTATTCATTTTTTAGTAATATTTTGCAACATTTATCAATTATTAAGAAACAAAAATAAAAAATGAGTGTCAAGATAAATATTTGAAATGTATGTAAATATTTATAAAATGAAATTTATAAACAGGAGAAATTATAATCTATGAACATACATCAAAGACTAATAGTTATAGCTTTTTTCATAATTACACTGCTCCCCATGAACTATCGCCCATGTTTTGCAAATCCGTTGCTGGAAAATATTAATGTTGAGCAGCACACACTGCCTAATGGCATAACGTGTTTACTGGTAAACCGTGGATACACACCAACGCTTGCATTAATCATTTCGTTTAAGGTGGGTTCGGTTGATGAACATTATCAAACTGCAGGTGCTGCACATCTGCTTGAACACATGATGTTCAAAGGTACAAAAACAATTGGCACCACAAACTTTCAAGAAGAACAAAAACTGCTGCAGCAGATTGAAGCACTGGGTGAAACAATAGATAAAATTTCATTAACAAATCCAGAAAATGTGCAATTGTCGCAGTTGAAACAGCGTCTGCAAACATTGCAGGAAAAGGCAAATGCGTATGTGGTAAACTCAGCGTATGATGCCATCTACACGCAGGCTGGCGGCATCAACTTTAATGCAAGCACATCACGCGACATGACGCAGTATTACATTGAGCTTCCCAACGATGCACTTGAACTGTGGGCAAAATTAGAATCAGAGCGCATTAAGGAACCAGTATTCAGACAATTTTATACCGAACGCAACACCGTGTATGAGGAACGCCTTATGCGCTATGAATCCGACCCACAGAGTAAATTGTTTGAGGATTTTTTAGGTATTGCATTTCTTGCACATCCTTACCGGCATCCCACCATTGGTTATACATCAAATATTCCGTTTTTGTCATTGAGCCTGGTGCGCAAATTTTATTTTGACCATTATGTACCGCAAAAGATGACCATTACCATTGTGGGTAAGCAGGATACAAAACAGACGCTGAAAATACTGAAACAGTATTTTGGCACAATACCACAGGCATCAGCACAGGATTTTGTTGCTATACAAGAAGATAGTAAAAACACAAGAAGGCTTGTAACATATGCAGATGCAACGCCGTATCTTTTAATTGGCTGGCATAAACCCACCATGCCACACTTTGATGACTATGTATTTGATGTTATTGCTGAAATACTTGCCGGTGGCAAAAGCTCACGGCTTTATAAGGCACTGGTACTTGATAAAAAGATTGTTTCGCAGGTTGACGCGTATAACGGGTATCCAGGTTCACGGTATAATAATCTTTTTATACTTGAGGCAACGCCAAAAGATTCTTCACAGTGTGAAGCGGTGGAGGAGCTTTTATACCGCGAACTTGAGGCGCTTGGTACCACATGTACTCAGCAGGAAATTGATGCAGCCATACGCCGCCTTGAATCCAGTCTGATCTTTGATATTGATACCAATCTGGGAATAGCGCGCCTTGTAAGTTATTACCAGACAATTACCGGCAACTGGCACTATATTGTGACCTATAGCGACAGGTTGCGCACAATAAGGTGTGCTGACATCAAGCGTGTACTTGATACCTATTGCAAAAAGGAATGGGCTACCGTTGCAGTGTTGAAAAAACGGTGAGGATGTTGGTATCTGTTATTGCGTCATTCAGACCCCGATGTGATTGGGGGAAGAATCTTATTCTTTTAACAATCAATTGATTTCACCAGTACTCAGGGTGGCTGTACGTAATAGATAACATTTTCAACGGAGAATGCATAATGGTAAAGACAATAAAAACAATAATCATACTGACAATACTTATCATACCACTGTTTGCTCCAGCACATAGCCTTATAACACTGCCACATATTGAAACCATTGATAGCAATGGTGTTCCGGTATTTTATGCACAGGATACATTGCCCCAGTGCACAGTGTATGTTTCTATTGGAGTTGGCTCGTTATATGAACATGCAACCAATGCCGGTATTAGCCAGATGGCAGCGCTGGTGCTATCGCTTGGTGGTTCAAAGAATTATCCCAACATAAATGAATATATTGACGCAACGGGGGGGCGCTATACAGTCAGTGCCTCGTTTGAAACGCTAACCATCAGCATGCGTGTCCACCAGGATGAGGCTGCACAGGCTTTTACAATCCTTGCTGACATCATAGCCAATCCGCTTTTTGAAACACAGTTAATGCAAACAGCGCGCTTCATGCTGAAGCAGCAGATACAGCAAAAGCAGGATGATCCAATGACTATTGCCATGGAAAAAGCACGGCAATATGTATTTGGCGATAGTGGCTATGGAGCAGTTATGACCCCTGAATCGCTGGATGCAATTACCGTTGCTGATGTAGAGCAGCTGTGGAAGAAATACGTTGTAAAGGAAAATGTGCGTATTGGCATTGTAACGTCGCTGATTAAAGGAAACGTCATGCAGCAGGTAGCTCAATTGACGGATGCTATACCTCACGGTGAGGCTGTTGATTACCCTGTCGATATGCAAAATGCAAAGAATACTATCAGCACAAAAAAAATATATTTTATTGAAAAGGATATACCGCAGTCAACGATTGTCATTGCAACGGTTGCTCCATCAATTAAAAGCAACAACCGCTATGCACTGGAAGCTGGTAATTACATACTGGGCGGTGGTTCGTTTAATTCATGGCTCATGGATGAAATACGGGTGAAACGAGGATATGCGTATTCCACCGGATCAATTGTACGCATGCGGAAAAATACTGGATTATTTTTAGCCTACGCACAGACTTCAGCAGCAACGACACTGTCAACTATCGAAATTATGGAAAATGTTTTGGCTAATTTTGCAAAAACAGGCCCATCACAGCAGCAGTTGCAGTGGGCAAAAGATGCATTGCTGAAAAGCTATATCTTTGAGTTTACATCGTTGCGTGATATTGTACAGTACTACATGTGGCTTGATTACAATAAGCTACCAGTATCCTATATTCAGAAATATCCTGACGGCATTACATCTGTAACAAATAATGATATTACCCGTTCCTTTGAAAGTATTGCCAGTGGCTATATTATTGTGGTTGTGGGTAACAAAGATGTTAAACAGCAATTGGATGCTGGTAAAATAAACTATAGTGTTGCTAA
>Ga0209409_1001722_pt1 | contig 17946 bp, 16 predicted proteins | sample AD_JPNMR1_MetaG_FD_184424 | JGI IMG/M metagenome (GOLD analysis project Ga0209409, IMG submission 184424) | Active sludge microbial communities of municipal wastewater-treating anaerobic digesters from Japan - AD_JPNMR1_MetaG (SPAdes) (version 2) | ecosystem: Engineered > Bioreactor > Anaerobic...
GAACTGTGCCTCCTTTCGTATTGATTGGTGTTCGATACAATTTTGGCACGGTTCCCCTTTTTTGTTAACTCTCTTTTTTATTTGTTAACTCATCCCTCCAATTTCACATCCCACTTTGGCCAGGGTCTCGGACTTTATCAAGCACTTGAAACTTTAGCTTGGAGCAAAGATTATTTACAAAGAAGCTTAATCGCCTTGGCAGGATTGGCTCATCTTTATCCAAAAGAATGGATAAAAAATCGTCCTATTGACTCAATCATAAGGATATTGCTTCCTTGGATGCCTCAAACGACAGCATTACTCGAAGAGAAAATTTCGGCTGTTAATGCAATGGCAAAGTACTATCCGGACGAGGCTTTTAAAGTCTTGATTCAACTTCTTCCGAGTACGTATCAATCTACAATTGAGCATCGCAAACCTATGTTCAGGAATTACATACCTATAGATTGGAAGAAACAACCAACAAGAGAAGAGTATATAAGAGAAGTGGAAGAGTATTCATTAACTGCTGTAGAAAAGGCTAAACGGAATCCTGAATACATAAAGGAATTAATCAAAGAAATACCAAGTGTTCCTCCGAAGGCTTTTGATAATCTTATAACATATCTTTCCTCATCAAATGATTTTGTTATGGATGAAGAAAAGGAGCCAATTTGGAGGGCTATACTTTATACAGTAGCTAAAAATAAGAGATTTTCAAATGCAAGTTGGGCTTTATCACCAGAAAAGATAGAGTTATTAGAACAATTAGAAGTTAAATTTGCACCGTCCGATCCAAATCTTTTATATAGAAATTTGTTTTCAAGCGAGAGCTTTGAGTATCTTTATAGAAGTTTCGGCGAGGAAAAAGAGAATGAAATGGTTGAAAATCGTAAGGTAGAAGCTCTTAAAGAGATTTATAAGATTGGAAATGTAGAATCTATACTTGAATTTGCTAGGAGTGTCGAAAAACCATATGAAGTTGGTTACTTTTTTGCACGTATATCTAATAAAGAAGATGACAGAAAACTATTACCGTCCTATCTAAATGCCAATTATGAGACTGATCAAAAGTTTATTACTGGTTATATTGAAGGTTGTTATTTCTCAAAAGGTTTTCAGTGGATTTATTCTCTAAATGTCACTGATTGGTCTGTTGATGAAAGATTGAACTTGTTCTTGAAGCTTCCCTTTGAAAGCGAGGTATGGAATAATTTAGAAAAGTTCTTAGGAGAAAAAAGCGAGGATTACTGGAGAAAGGTTGTTGCAAATCCATACAGGACTAGAAGTGACCTGTTTATCGCTGTAAAGAATCTACTAAAGTATGATAGACCCATTCTTGCGTTTCTTTGTATACATGCCCATTATATTCATACGGGGGAACTATTGAAGAAAGAGGCTATCGATGCACTACTAAAGATGGATGTATCTCAAGAAGACAATTATTTTGTTAGCGATTATGATATAGTAGAAATTATTAAGATTCTTCAGAGTGATAAAGAAGTGAGCGAGGAGACACTCTTTGAAATAGAGTGGAAACACTTACCACTTCTTAATGGCTACTACGATGCTGAGCCTAAATTGGTTATGGAGCGTTTATCTACAGATCCTGATTTCTTTGTTAAAGTTGTTAGGTTAATTTACCGTCCAAAAGGCCAGGCTGAAGAAGGATATGATTATTTAGAGGAAAGGATCGACGATAAAAGGCTTATAGCAATGCAGAATTTGTTAAATATGTGGAAAATTGTCCCTGGAATGACGAAAGATGGTTCATTCTATGTAAGTGCTTTCAAACAATGGCTGGATAGAGTAAGCGATGAAGCTCGAAAATCTGGACACTTTGAAGTGGCAATGTTTCATGTAGGTCGCGTTCTTTTCTACACTCCACCTGACCCAAGTGGTTTGTGGATTAACCTCGAGGTGGCTGAGATTTTGGACAAACCTGAGAATGAACAAATTCGAGATGGTTATTTCTCAGAAATTTTTGATTCCGAAGGAGCTCGTGAATACGATCTTTCAGGGAAATATGAAAGAGAGAAGGCAGAACTTTGGCAAAATCGGGCAAACGAAATGAAAAAACGTGGTTTTACATTCTTCGCTAGGACTCTGGAAGGTGTTGCAAGGCAATATGAATTGGAAGGAAATATGGGGGAATATGACTAAGAAGAAATTAAGACGCAAGTGAAAGACCAATATAAAATTGGATCAGATGAGTGTGCTGGAACTATTCAAGGAGGACTGAATATTGGTAATGCGGGTACGGGATAAGTTTGAAGACATATAACAATCTTCAAGCATAGTCCAATTTTAGAAAGAGGTGTTATATAATTTCTATTTTCGCTTTCGGGTTTACTTTGATATATTATTTCCTGGAGGTGAGAAGCTTGAGTCTATCGGATATTATATCTTTAGTGTTTTCTGGTGTAGTTGCTATTTCAACAGTTGTATATGCAGTCCTCACTTACCAGCTGACGTCCGAAACTAGAAAGATGTGCGAAGCGCAAACGGAACCCAAGATTTCGCTCAGTATTCAACCTAGGGAGGAGTATATAAAACTTCTTGACATGATTGTTGAAAACATTGGCCAGGGACCTGCATATAGAGTAAAGTTCGAAGTTAACCCTGATTTTGAATTTGTTAAAGGTTACTTTTTATCGCAGCTTGGTTTTGTGAAAAATGGAGTAGCCTACTTTGCACCTAAGCAGAAGATTGAATTTTTCTTGACAAACATAGCAGAAGGATTCAACGATAAAGTAAATATTGAAATCAAGATTAAAGTTACCTATAGTAGTAAAACTGGGAAAAGGTATGAAGACGAATATATAATAAGTTTTAAGGAACTGGCTGGTTTAATAAGTCTTGAATCACCAAAAAGTAAGATCGCGTATGCTTTGGAAAGATCTGAAAGGGATTTCGATAAGATATCATCTTGCTTGGATCAACTAAAAGAGACTTTAAGAAACAAAAAATGAATGATGTTGCAAGGATTTGGTGCAATTTAATTGAATTTTGGTTTGTTTGCAGAAGTCGCATTTGATGTACAAGAGAGTCTTTTCAAATTTATTAGCAAATTGACCGCTATTTCTAATTGGAAGCGGTTACCTCAATATATTGTTGGCGTAGGAAAGTTTGATTGAATTAACTGGTTGAAAAATGCTATTGTTCTACACATTAAGAAAGTCACATAGTCCAGAAAACGTTTGCATTTCAAACTTAGAGGTGAACTTTCAATGCAAGTTGACTTTATTTTTGTTGTTTGTGCGATTTTTGATTGTTCTTTTGCTTTAGTAACTCAACTTCCTCCAATGCAGCTTTCAGTTGCTCATCTTTTTCGAGGAGTGTTTTCTCGTAGTAGTCAAGCTTTTGTTTCAAAACATTTGGGTCATTCCAGTCGGTTGAGTCATCATGTTTCAAAATGCCTGCCGACTCAAAGAAAGACGGTGGTATTTTTGAATAGTCTGAGATGATCGATTTTGGTCTTCCCCTCCTGATGTTGAATATTGAATCATCGTATCCAGAGCTTTTGTACTCCTTGAGCCATCTGAAGAAGATGCTGGGAGAGATTGAATATTTCTCACAAAGTTGTGTTGGAGATTTACCACCGTTGAGATATTCTTTGACGACATTGAGTTTGAATTCTGGAGAATACACCTTTCTTTTCTGCATAGTGCTCATCCCTTTAGAATGGATTTTTGTATCTTTAAAGTTCTATCAAGTCTTTTGTGGATAAATAATGTTTCAATCATTGACATAACTGATTTCCAAACGTGCTGAGTAATTGAATTATTTTAGTATTTCTTTTAACTGTTCAAGTGATATATCCAACAAATTCTCACCGATGTAGTCGATCGTCTTTTCATCGGCCTTTTGTATCTTCTCTTTCAGTTCGTCTGTTAAATCCTCACCAAATTTCTTGCTCAGATTCTTTAGTATGATTTCCACGAATTTTTTTCTTTCTTCTTGCTGACCTTCCAGTCTGTCTTCATTTCTCAACCTTTTAGCTACTGACATAATCGCCTCACTCTTTCCAAAGATACTAAGCATTCGCCGTTATTTCAATACTTCTTTTAGTTGTTCAAGTGATATATCCAACAAATTCTCACCGATGTAGTCGATCGTCTTCTCATCGGCTTTTTGTATCTTCTCTTTCATTTCTTTCGTGAACCTTCTGCCGAACTTCTTGCTCAAATTCTTTAGTACGAATTCTATTTTGCCTTTGCGTCTACCTTCAGCCTCGCCTTCCAATCTGCCTTCTAGTCTGCCTTCATTTCTCAACTTTTCAGCTACTGACATAATCACATCACTCCTTTCTGAAAGTATTTCTCTCGATTCCTTTTCTATTGTTCCTATGTCCACATCGTCTCTCACTGATAATATGTATGTTATGCATGCCTCAACGAATCTCTCAAATTTGTCTTCTGGTAACTGTGCTATATCTTCAAGTACTTTCTTCATCGCTTCGTGGAACTTCTTAGTGTCTGTTATCATTACAAGTTGCATCACTTCAAGCACTACTTTTGTCAACGCCAATCCTACAATCACTACCTGTCCGAATGGTGAGAGGTCGTATAGTTCGTATTCGTAAACTGGTATGTATTTTTTCGTCTCTTCTGGTAATCTGTCTATTCCTTTTATCAAGTTAATCAGCTTGGTTTGTACATTCCATTTACTCTCTCCATGGTATATCACCATCGGTATTATTATAGGTAACTTCTTCGTTTTCCTATCGTATTTCTCTTCCCATATCCGTACTATGTATCTCAATAATTGTAAGATAACTAATGGGTCTTGATAGCTCTTGTGTTCGAAGAGAAAGTAGATGTATCCATCTTCACCATTTATTTTCGTCTTGTAAAGCATGTCTGTGAAACTCTCTTTGAATCGTTCATCGACGAAGCTGTTGTTTTCTTTAGTCAAGTAATTTAAGTCGACAACGTTAGCAATTTGGGTAGGCAAATAATGCTTCAAGAAATCTTGAGCTACATCTTTATCACCGAATGTAACTTTGAAGAATGCATCGTGTGGAGTGGTTAAATCGCCCATATTGACCTCCAATTTGCATCGTATTTTGAATCAATTCAATTATACCATACTTAACATGGAAAATTACACAGAACTAAGATGTATCATATCAAGACTAGATAACTACTCTTTCTCATCTCAAATAAATTTCAAGTATGATTTGCATTTGTTACTCACATAACGAAAAATAGCTGGCTATCCAGAGTTGAATTTTAAATTGTATGGATAGCCAGCTAATTGTTTTGTTCTTTATTGGCCGAAAGTTATTTGGTTATTATCTTATCCATTATCTTTGCTAATTGTACAAAACTTTCCTTCAAACTTGCACCACCAACGAGTGCGCCATCTATGTCTTTCTTGATAAATAATCCAAAGAAATTCTCTGGCGTTACGCTACCACCGTAGAGTATTCTGATTGCTTGTGCGGTCTGTTCATCGTACATTTTGACGAGTAGTTCACGTATGAATGCATGTACTTCTTGTGCTTGCTGTGGTGTTGCAACAACGCCTGTTCCTATTGCCCAGACAGGTTCGTATGCAATTACAACTTTCTGGGCCTCTTCCTTCGATAGTCCGTAGAATCCTTCTCTGACTTGTTTTTCGACAACTACAAATGTGAGCCCTTTCTGTCTTTCCTCAAGTGTCTCACCGACGCAGAATATTGGTACAAATCCGTCGTTCAATGCCTTCTTGACTTTCTTGTTTATCAATTCATCTGTCTCGCCAAATATCTTTCTTCTCTCACTGTGGCCTAATATAACAGCAGAGACGTTTAGTTCTTTGAGCATTTTCGGAGATATCTCGCCTGTGAATGCACCACTGTCTTCGAAATACATATTCTGGGCAGCTAGTTTGATGTTGCTTGAGCTAATTGCCTCTCTTACTCGATCAAGTGCAACGAATGTAGGTGCAATGTAGATATCGAAATAATTAAACCCTACGAGGGAATCAACCAACATATTCGCAAATTGTTGGGCCTCGTAGGGTGTCTTATTCATCTTCCAATTCCCGGCAAGGATGTATCTCCTATCACTCATTTTTTTTTATCTGCAACTGAAATTATACCCGGTAGCTCCTTACCTTCCAAAAACTCGAGTGATGCACCGCCACCGGTTGAAACGTGGCTGAATTTCTTCTCAAGTCCAAATTGGCTGACAGCAGCTGCACTGTCTCCACCGCCAACAACTGTTGTTACGCCTTTTTCTGTGAGTGAGCCTATGAACTCTGCAACGACTCTTGTACCTACTTCGAAATCTGGAATCTCGAATACGCCAAGTGGACCATTCCAGACAACTGTCTTTGCATCTGCGAGTTTCGATTTGATGACTTCAAGACTTGCTGGGCCAACATCGAGTCCCATCCAACCTGCTGGTATACCTTCGTCGCAGGTGAAGACTTTCTTCTCTACTCCGGCTTCCATCTTCTGTGCACATACTGCGTCGGTTGGAATGACAAGTTCTACGCCCTTTTCTTTCGCTTGGGCTAGCAATTGCTTTGCAAGGTCAATTTTATCTTCCTCAACGAGTGAGTTACCTGTATTCTTGCCAAGTGCTCTCCAGAATGTGAACATCATGGCTCCGCCGATAATGATTCTGTCAGCTTTGTTAAGTAGATTTGTGATAACACCGATTTTGTCTGAAACTTTTGCACCACCGAGTACTACTACATATGGCTTATCTGGATTGAGCGTTGCCTTCGCAAGGAATTTAATTTCTTTTTCCATCAAGAATCCTGCAACACTTGGAATGTATTGAGCAATACCAACGTTACTTGCATGTGCTCTATGTGCAGTACCAAATGCATCGTTTACATGTATATCAGCAAGATCTGCCCATTTCTTTGCAAGTTCGAGGCTATTTTTCTCCTCACCATCATCAAATCTCGTGTTTTCGAGCATCAATACCTCGCCCTCTTTTAATTCTGCAACGGCTTTCTCTACTTCTTCACCATACAGAGCTGGGACGAATTTTACTTCTTTACCGAGCAATTGAGACAATCTGTCTACTGCTGGTTTTATTGTATATTTCGGATCTGGTCCACCCTTTGGTCTGCCGAGGTGGGAGAGTAATATCACCTTTGCACCGTTGTCTAATGCGTATTTTATCGTTGGAATTGCCTCAACTATCCTCGTATCGTCCGTAACTACTCCATCTTTTACAGGAACATTGAAATCTACACGCATAATGACCCTTTTGCCCTTGAGGTCAACGTCACGAATTGTAAGCTTTTCCATTTTTTGCACCTCCTCTAATGGTCAGTTTTACTGTTGCTAGTTCTTTAAAAAAGGGGGTGTTCCCCCCTTTTTTATTTCAAGGCAAAAACTAGCACATTTTTGCTACCCTTTCAATTGTATCGACGACTCTGCAAGTGTATCCGTATTCGTTATCGTACCAGCTGTAAACTGTTACGAAATTGCCATTCATAACTTTGGCAAGTGTGGCATCGTAGACACCTGCATATGTTGTTCCAACGATATCCATGCTTACGATTGGTTCTTCATTATATTTGATTATGCCCTTCAGTCTACCTTCCGTAGCTTCCTTAACCTTTGCATTTACTTCTTCGGTTGTTGTTGGTTTCTCAACTTGGACACTCAGAACCGATATGGAACCGTCTGGTGTCGGTACTCTTAACGCCATGCCATCAAGTTTCCCCTTTACTTCTGGAACAACTAGTGCAACTGCCTTTGCAGCGCCTGTTGTCGTGGGAATTATATTCATTGCTGCCGCTCTAGCTCTCCTGAGGTCTTTGTGCGGAAGGTCAAGAATTCTCTGGTCGTTCGTGTAACTATGGACTGTTACTAAGTAACCTGTTACGATGCCGAAACTGTCGTTGACGACTTTAACTATGGAAGCTATGGAATTCGTCGTACAAGATGCACAAGAAATGATTTGGTGCTCTGGCTTCAAGAGCTCCTCGTTGCAACCGAAGACAACTGTGATATCCTCACCTTTTGCTGGAGCTGTGATGATAACCTTTTTTGCGCCTGCTTGAATGTGTTTCATTGCTCCTTCTCTTTCGGTGAATTTACCAGTCGATTCTACGACAACATCAACACCGAGTGCTGCCCATGGAAGGTTTGCAGGGTCTTTCTCAGCGAAAACTTTGATTTCTTTCCCGTTAACTACAATAGAATTCTCCCTAATTTCTACTTCTCCATCAAACGCTCTGTGAACTGAGTCGTACTTAAAAAGATGAGCTAATGTTTCTGGCTTGTCTAAATCGTTGATAGCAACAACTTCAACTTCGCTCCCACGAGAAATGAGTTCCCTCAAAACGAGTCTTCCAATTCTACCAAAACCGTTGATAGCTAACTTCATGTTGATCCCTCCTTAAAATGTGTGTAAATGTATTTTCTATATCTATTCACTAAAACAAAATTATCTCCGATATTTGTAATACTTGCTCGTGAAAAATTGTACAATAGTAATTTTACATTTGATATAAAAGGCAGATTACTTTTCATGAAAAAAAAGTTTCAACTGTAGCAACAGCTTTATAGAGCTTTCGCTAAGATTAAAAAGTACGGAGGCGCTACAGAGTGTTATTCTTATATATTTTATCATAGGAATGGTCTTTAATCAATAATAAATCAGATTTGCTCAAGAGACATAGCCTGTCAGCGTAATAATAGAATTTGAGGAGGCTTCCACTAAGAGGGATAATATGTGATATACTAAAGATGATCACAACTAAGTCAACGGACACAAGTCCCGCCAAATACAATCAACTCTCCCACCAAAACAGGTATCAACCTCGCTCTTGTGATATCTCTGACAGTAACAGCAACTGTTATTTGTCTTTTCAAAGAGGTTTTGAGAACAGAGAATATATCATTCAAAGGAAGTGTATACCATATGTACGAGCACTTGGAACATTACGGTGTTCCAAAGAAAGTTATAGAGGCAATGAATGTAGCTGACAGGAAGTTATTTGTCCCGGAAGAATACAGTTCGAGTGCCTATTTCGATATACCGTTGCCGATCGGTTTCGGTCAAACCATCTCTGCACCACATATGGTGGGTATCATGTGTAGTGCTTTAGATTTATCGAATGGTGACAAAGTACTCGAGATCGGGACTGGAAGTGGCTACAATGCAGCAGTTATGGCTACACTTGTTGGTGATGATGGTTGGATCTATACCATAGAAAGGATCGATGAACTAGCTAAAATAGCCAAAGAAAGATTTGAATTACTGGGAATCAAAAACGTGACAGTTGTCATAGGCGATGGGAAAAAGGGATTGCCTGAGTATGCACCTTTCGAAAAAATCGCTGTAACATGTTATGTAAGACATGTACCAAAGGAACTTACATCTCAACTCACAAACAACGGGATTTTGATAATTCCCGTTGGAGATGAGTACGTTCAAGTGCTCAAGAAAATAATGAAAGTCGATGGTCGTTTGTATGAACAAGACTTAATGAACGTTAGGTTTGTTCCGTTAATTTGAAGCTGGGCTAGACAAACTCCTGTAAAGTCCCTTGATCGTAAATTGCCCCCATGTATATGTTATAACGGAAGCGCTTGCATTTCCAACGACAATGCCCCACCATACACCGGATAGTCCAACGTCTAAAACGCCTACGAATAACCACGTCCAAAAGACTTGGAAGACTATTGTGCGTAGTATTGTAGTGATAAGGCTCTTAAATCCTTGCCCAATACCTTGGAACATACCCGATGTAAGCATGCCTAATGGTGTACCTGGAAGGAAAAGGCAGAGTATTCTTAACGCTTTAGAGACGTTGTCTAGTAATACGCTTGATGCTTCAGTGTATGCAAATAGAAAGGCCAGTTGCTTTGAGAATAGAAACATCAATGTCATTACCGTCAAGCCAACCATCTCTCCAAATTTTAGAGAGTAGTTTAGTGCATTTTCAACTTTTCGAATATCCCTTGCTCCATATGCAGCACCAGTTACAGGTGTTACAGCTGATGAGATGCCCGTAATTGTTAATGTACCAAGATTTATCATTCTCCAGGCACTTGTAAATGTTGCAACTCCGATATCACCACCAGCTCTTGAAGCAAAGATATTCAGAATATAGATTGCTGCCGACATCGTTATCTGACCAAGTGCTGTTGGAAAGCCTACTACTGCAATATCTTTAAGGTACTTACCATTGTATTTGAAAGTTTTGAAGCTGACCTTCAGAAATGTTTTGTTAGATCTGAACAATATATGAGCATAAATTGCTGTTGCACAGATTATTGACACTCCTGTTGCCCACGCTGCGCCTTCTATACCAAGCTTGAATACATAGATGAACAATGGATCAAGTCCAACGTTCAATATTGAACTAAATGTTACGGCGTACATTGCACGCTTTGAATCACCTTCACCACGTAATATTCCAATCGCTGTGTTATTTAACATCAAAACTGGTGCAAATAGGAAGATTATGAAGCCATAATTGTATGCCTTTGCAAGGCTCTCACCGGATGCACCGACACCAATCAATGCAGGTTTCAATAGCAAGATGCCTAAGACAGCTGCAGCTACTGAAGTTATGAGAGCTAATATGATAGAGTGCTCTGCTACAGAATTTGCTCCAGAGTAGTCTTTCGCACCTATCTTTCTTGCAATTGCTGAACTAGTTCCAACCGTTATACCTGTTGCTATCGCAATGACTATCATATTGATTGGGAAGAAAAAGCCCATTGCAGCCAAATCGGTAGGACCAAGCCCGGCAACCCATACTGCATCTACAAGGTTGTAAAGTGTCTGTACAAACATTGCTATCATATTGGGAATTGAAAGTCTCACTATCGCCTTCTTGTAGTCTCCCAAAAGTAATTCTATGTTCTCATTTACTGCTGAACCACCGTCGTTCTTTTCTTTCATCATAGTATTCTTGACATCTTCTACTCGATCATCATCCTTTACACTGCTACTAGGTTCCTTCACTTTCTTTTCACCTCTTCTAAGAATCTATTCATCATGTCGAGTGAATGCCTTGCCATCTTTTCTCTATCCTTTGTACCACCTAATAGTCCAAAGTTTGCATACATCGGTTTCAGTTCATTGGCAGTGGTGATGTAGTTTATCAATGCCCCGCACATCGTATCAACTGGAAAAGATATCATCTCTTTACCTGAGAACATCCTTGATATGTTCATGCCTACGTATATACCGGTCATAGCTGATTCGACATACCCTTCAACTCCTGTGATTTGACCAGTAAAGAACACATTAGTTTTTTTCTTCAATCTCAAAAATCTATCCAATACCTTTGGGGAGTCTATATAACTATTCCTGTGCATAACACCATAACGTAGTATCTGAGCATTCTGAAGCCCAGGGATGAGTTGAATAATGCGTTTTTGCTCACCCCATTTCAGTCTTGTTTGGAAACCAACGACGTTATACATGCTACCTTTGATATTCTCTTTTCTCAGTTGCACAACTGCATACGGTTCTTTACCATTTCTTGGGTCGATCAATCCAACAGGCTTAAATGGGCCATATCGCATTGCATCCTTACCACTTCTTGCTATCTCTTCTATTGGTTGACACCTTTCAAAGAGCATTTTTCTGTCGAAATCTTTCATCTCGATTACTTGAGCATTGATCAACTCATTCCAAAACAGTTCGTACTCTTCCTTATTCATTGGACAGTTTATGTAATCACCAGAACCTACTCCATATCGGTCACCGATGAAGCAAACACTCATGTCGATGCTATCCGCGTCAATTATTGGAGCAATTGCATCAAAAAAGTTAAAGAAGCCACCTGTCTCATTCCTAATCCATTCTGCCAACTTGCCGTTGGTTGTTGGACCAGTGGCAATGACCCAGATGCCATCTGCACTAGGTGCTTCTACTTCTTCCCAAGTAATCTCAATTAATCCTGTACCGAGTAATGTCTCTGTTACACACTTAGAGAAGGCGTTTCTATCAACGGCTAACGCTTTCCCTGCAGGTACACGATTTTCATACGCACATTTCAATATTAAGCTATCCCAAAGAGCCATCTCTTCTTTCAATAACCCTTCTGCATTCTTTAATTCAACAGATTTGAAAGAATTGCTACAGACGAGCTCTGCAAAATCATTGCTAACGTGCACTGGAGACTTTCGAATTATTTTCATCTCGTGAACGTTCACCTTTAAACCACACTTGACAAGCTGCCATATCGTTTCAGAACCGGCTAAACCTGCACCGACTACGTGAACTTTACTGATCTTTTCAAAAGGCAATGAATCGATTCCCCTTTTCTCTCTATCATATACCACAACTACTATTCTAACATATAGAACTCAACATACAAGACATTACAGATACCTTGAACGTTTTTAAGAGACATAGTCTATTTGATAAGGACTAAAGGAAGAAAACAACGCCCTTGCGTTTTAGCAAGGGCCTTATTAACCAACAATGTTATAGCTTCCAAAATCACATTAGGAAACGTTTTTTGTCAATAAATTATGGAATCTCGTTTCCAGCAGCTCTGTAAAGCTCGTACCAATCTTCCCTTGTAAGGTTTACATCTGAAGCTCTGCATATTTCTTTGAGTCTGTTAACGTTTGTTGTACCAACGATTGGCTGGATCCTTGCAGGATGTCTCAATATCCAAGCGATAGGAATGGCTTCTTTCGGAACGTTGTATTTCTTGGCAAATTCATCAATCTTCTTATTCAACATTTCGAATTTTGGATTGTCCAAGAAGACACCGTCAAATGTCGATTGGAAAGGTGACCATGCTTGGATCGTGATGTTTTTCAGTCGGCAATAATCAAGTATGCTGCCATCTCTGTCTATGGAACCGTCGACTCTCATATTAACATGTAATCCCGCATCGATCATGCCTGTATGTGCAAGGCTTAGCTGTAATTGGTTTATCATGATCGGTTGATTAACGTATTTACTTAGAAGTTCGATCTGCATTGGATTGTGATTACTAACGCCGAAGTTTCTTACCTTTCCTGTGGAGTGAAGTATGGAAAATGCCTCAGCAACTTCTTCAGGTTCTACAAGTGTATCGGGTCTGTGGAGCAAGAGTACATCAATGTAATCTGTCTTCAAGCGTTTCAAACTTGCATCGACACTCTCGAGAATATGACTTTTTGAAAAATCGTAAAGCCCTCTTCTTATACCACACTTTGTCTGAATGTATATCTTCTCACGTTCAATACCAACTTCTTTCAGTACATCTCCAAAAAGCTCCTCCGATTTGCCACTACCGTAGATATCTGCATGATCGAAGAAATTTATTCCTTCCTCAAGTGCTGTGTCTATGAGTTTTGAGGCATCCTTCAATCCCATGCTCCAAATCCTCATACATCCGAGCGATATCTCCGAAGCTGCAATCTCGTTTGCTATCTTTATGATCTTCACACCCACTCACCTACCTTTTCAAAAGATTCGACTTAACTCATTCAGCAGCTGGGTACGTCTTGATGTTTCCCTCTGCATGGAGCTTGAGGATGTAACCATCTTCATACCATCAACACCAAAGGAATCTGTGGAACCTGCGACGATGTACCCACTCCCGCCATACACATTTGCAAAGTTAGAGTTTCTTCCACATATGAAGTGTGTAATTAATATCTGCAGAATATTCTTCTGTTTCCTTCTCTGTCGTTTCCTATCCGTACTAATACCCCTCTAATCTACCGTGCCACTCGTACTCGTCTGTCGTTCCTTCTTCTTTGTATGATTGCATTTCTACGTATCCGAGGATTATCAACGATATCTCTTCAAACTTATTCACTGTAAGCTCTCCCCACTCTGCTTTTATTTTTACCCCTGTTTCTGGTGTATAACTTTCCAGCATACCGGTAATCACATCTCCGTTTTTCATCACTATACATGGCCAATGGTAGGAATCATCCAGTTGATCGTACTGCGATACGAGAATGTACAGAAGATCTTCTTGCCCAATTTGCAGTATCCCGTACTTCGTTTTGAATTCCAAAATTCCATTGGTATATCTCCCTACCGTTCCAGTGAGTATCACCCCATCTTTCAAAGCAATCTTCGATGTGATATCCTCTTGTGCCATAACCAAACAGTTACAGAGAATTAAAAGAAAAATGAAGAATGATACCTTACTTTTGATTTTCATTCTTTCACACCCTTTCACATTGTACGATTAGAGACATACTATCTATTATTCTATCTCTTTACTTGTCGGATAAGGACCTGTATTTCCATTTGCGTCAAACTTCAATATATACATGATATACATGGCCTCTTTCCCAGCGCCAAAAGACGTTGTTATACCAACAATTATGAACCCACCATCGATCGTTTGCTGAACAGAATATGCAATATCACTATCCTTGCTGTCGAATGTCCTCTGCCAAGTTGAATTAGAAGCGATACCTTCTTGAGCCATTAGAAAAAGTGCAATGTAAAGCAAGAGAATCGAAGATAACTTCCTGAGAGATTTTTTCACATGTGATCACTTCTGAAAGTATGTTTAGCCGATATCCTACTATTTTCATAACAAGTTAGCCACGGATACTCGTAATTTCAATAATGAAAGGAATGGCTTTCCTCCTTTCTATTAAGAAGCTTTTTGACACAACTACGTATTACCATTAACATTTGTTCTTGATATGTACATCTCCAGTTTGTTGGACCCAGAAGGAATCACCCAACCTGCCATGATGTACCCATCATCAAGCACTCCTATGGCTTTTCCACTACACGAATCGCCATCGGAAAATACCTTTTGCCATTCCACATCACCTGTAGAATCTATCTTGAAAATGTAAGCACGTGGGGAAATATCACCGAAAGAATTCGTCCATCCGGTAAAAACATAACCTCCATCATTTGCCTGTTTAATGGAAAATGCAACATCATCTTTATCTCCACCATATTTTTTCTCCCAAAGCACATTGCCATTCTCATCGATTTTTGTAACACAGATGTCCGATGTGCCAAGTTCAGCAGAAGTTGTATAACCAGCAATTATATAATTTCCATCATCAACTTCTTGAACAGAATATGCAACATCATCTGCATTCTCCCCCCGAGTTTCTTGCCAAATTGGATTTCCATCGGAATCGAGCTTCAAGATGTAAACATCTTTACCTTTGGCACCGAAAGACTCCGTGAAGCCTACAATTATGAACCCACGATCAGACGTCTGTTGAATCGAGTAGGCCATATCTTCTTTATCTCCACCGTAGGTACGTTGCCAAACCAAATTTCCATCCTTGTCCACCCTTAGTACATATACGTCGGAAAAAACTTGAGCTAAATCCTGCTTGAACCCTGCAACAACGTATCCACCATCGTAAGTTTGCTCAATGCATATTGCTTCGCTTGATCCACCAGTATCATATATCCTTTGCCAAATCAAATTTCCATCCTTGTCCAATTTCATGATGTTAACGCTGGAAAACGTGGAACCAACAGACTTTGCATAACTTGATATAATGTGCCCATCGTTGAACGGTTGTTCATCAGAAAATTCCAGTCCAAGGGAACTTGTACAACCTGCAACGATGTATCCACCATCGGCTGTTTGCTGAATTGAATTTGCCTTGGCTGAGGTGTTTCTGAGATACGTCTTTTGCCAAATTACATTCCCATACTCATCGAATTTCACAATACAACCATAGGCCTTATCAGATTTGTCGGCATAGAAGGGATATAGGCAACCAGCAACGACGCAGCCATCGTCCGTTGTTGGCCACATTGCCTCTACCCAACTACTGCCTTCTCCCTCATAGACCTTCCGCCAAGTTGAAGGTTTAAGTGATTGCCATAAGTCGTAATCTACAGATGCTCCCAAACAAATGAGCGCTACGTTGCTGAGATCAGTTATCAGTGCTTTGCCATATGGCGTCTTTACTTTGACTTCGCTTCCTTGCTTGTAACTCAATATCTTACCAGTAATTACATCGCCGTTGCTCATTGTGATTTGTAACGATCTAGTGAAATCGATGGGGAGCTTAGATATCGATATGCACAACGCATCAGTCTCATCAACACGCAACACGCCATACTTCGTTCTGAAAGTGATGACGCCATTCACATACTTCTCGATAGTCCCAGTGCATATTGTACCATCTTTGAGAAATAACTTTGAAGTAATGTCCTGCTGAGCGACGCAGATTGAACCAAGAAAAAGTAACAAGTAAAAGAAGAAAATCATGCCAAACCGATTTCTCATCTTACTATCCTCCTTGTGTGAAGAAAAGTTAATATATGACAGACTCGAAGTTGTGCTGATCATCCAATTTTACGACATAAACATCCTTTTCGTTATAACCAAACGACTTCGTATATCCTGTGGCGATGTATCCACCATCAACTGTTTCACAAATCGATCTTCCCCATTCATCGTCAACATCGCCAAACGTCTTATCCCACAACAAGGTCCCATCACTATCCAAACTGAGCACGAGAACGTCGCTTTTACCATTTCCAAACGAGTACGTAGCACCAACTACGATGATGTTCCCCGTACTTGTCTGGTGGATTTCTCTAGCCCAATCATCTTCCCTACCACCGTACGTCTCGTGCCATTCCAAATTGCCATTTTTGTCCAACTTCAAAATGTAAACATCAGTTCCACCCTTGGTAAACGACTTGGTATATCCCGCCACTAAGTATCCACCATCTTGTGTTTTATCGATTGAATAACCTCTCTCTGCAGATTTTCCACCGAATACGTGCTGCCACTCCAAAGTTCCTTCACTGTCAAGCTTCAGGACGTATATGTCTCCGCCCGTCCCAAACGAATATGTGTAGCCTGCGATGACGTATCCACCATCGTCAGCTTGGAGAACCGAGTAGGCCCAATCATCGTTCTTACCACCGAACGTATCCCACCATTCCAAGTATCCTTCATTATCCAACTTCAAGATGCATACATCTCCTTTACCGGCACCAAAAGACAGTGTGTAGCCAGCAACAATGTATCCGCCATCGGATGTCTGTTTAACTGACAGTGCCCAATCATCATCGTATCCACCAAACGTTTTCTGCCATTCGCAATTTCCATCGCTATCAAATTTAGAGATGTAGAAATCACTTTTCCCACAGCCGAATGATTTGGTTTCACCTGCAACGATACATCCACCATCATCAGTTTGTTCAACTGAATACGCCCAGTCGTCTTTTACGCCACCAAGCGTTTTACTCCACAGCATGCGACCATCGTTGTCCAATTTCAGGACGTACACATCACAATCTCCGGAGCCGATTGACTTTGTGTAGCCAGCAATAACGTATGCACCATCACTTGTTCTTGCAATTGAATAAGCTTCATCATCATAATAGCCGCCAAACTCGTGTTGCCAGGTAGTTTCTTCATCTAACTTTTCGGTCTTATTGTAGACGACTACGTACTTTACGTCCGAGATATTTTTTATCTTTGCTTCTCCGTAAGTTGTTTTCAAGATAATTCCTTCATCAGGCATATATCTTTCCATAATACCACTTATTCGATCTCCATTTCTCAGTCTGATGAGAGGGCTGTTACCTTCTCTTGCCATTTCATCTATCTGCTCGTTAGCTTGCAGCAGAATGTATCTAATATCTTCTTGATTTATTTCGAGTGTTCCATACCTCGTTTTCAAAGTTAGCATTCCACTATCGCATTTTTCAATCGTTCCAATGAAAATCGTCTCATTGTTCAAAATTAGTTTGGAAACTATAGAGTCATCGCCGAAAAGTAGGTTGATCGATAATAGTTGTACAATTGTAAGTACGAACAATATTGTGCCATGCTTTGTTTTCATGTAATCAACACCTCCAGTATCGTATCTTTCGATATACTACACCTTTGTCTGTCAAGGATTATTTTACCACATGTACGTAAAAATGGAGATAGGGAGATGAGAAAAAACAAAAACCCCCCTTGATATACAAGGGGGATAATTTAATTAAAGCCTGGGCACTACCTACTCTCGCAAGGGGTCGTCCCCTTACTACCATCGGCCCACGGTGGCTTAACGGCCAGGTTCGGTATGGTGCT
>Ga0209409_1001723_pt1 | contig 17945 bp, 13 predicted proteins | sample AD_JPNMR1_MetaG_FD_184424 | JGI IMG/M metagenome (GOLD analysis project Ga0209409, IMG submission 184424) | Active sludge microbial communities of municipal wastewater-treating anaerobic digesters from Japan - AD_JPNMR1_MetaG (SPAdes) (version 2) | ecosystem: Engineered > Bioreactor > Anaerobic...
CAATATAACTTTAGAAAACCTTTATAATGAAATTTTAAACAGTGTGTTAGCTATGTTTCCTAATATCAACCAAACTAATGCTACTGTGGTTGAGTATGCAAACTTAAAGTCTAGAAGATTATATGCACTGTATACCGAACTAGACCCAAACTTTGCCCAACAGCCTAATGATGAAACACAATTGTTACAAGAACTTTATAGACAAAACTTAACATCCGAATTACAGCAAACAACCTATGATGATGTATTAACAGCAATTAGACAACAATTGTTAAATGAGGCTGGTTGGTGGTATAACACATCAACCGATGCTAATGGCAATTTAATAACTAGAATACCAGATACATTGCCTGAAATAGTTGAACAGTATGCTGTAGCCAGAGCTAAGCGATTATATAGGGCGTATCAGAACAATCAAATGGAACTAATATTGAATCCTTCACCAGAAGAACAAGAGTTGTATTCTAAGATGTTAGAGATGCACAATAGGGTTACTCGTGGTGGTAAGTCGTTAGAACAACTAAAAAAAGATATATTGACAGAGGTATTATTAGAAGGCTGGAGTTTTAATATTAAAGAACAGCCGTATAGAGAAATTAAAGCAGCAAATTTAGTATTATTAAAGGCTACTGCATTGTATCCGCAATTAAATGTATATGTAGATAAAGATAACAAGATTATAGACCATAAAACATATGCTGAGATTCCAGAAGAAACTGTAGTTCAAGTTGTACATAAAGTTGCATACGATGAACTGCCTGAGTTATTTAAGTTGTACATTGATATGAAGGCGTCAAGAATGTACAACTATTATAACACTATTAATAGTCAAATCAATTCACCACTAGCTTGGGCAAGACCAACTGCGGATGAATTATTGTTGTTTCAGAAACTAAAGACACTATATGCTGTAGATATTGAAAATGCGAATATATTAGAAAATGACACACTCCAATATTGGGGGAGGAGATATAGATGAGCGTATTGAAGACTGATATGATTATTCCCAACAAAGGATTAATAAGAGGTGAGCCAGAACTATTAGAGCCAGGTGTACTTACTGATGCTGAAAATGTTATATTACATCCAACATTAGGAATTCAAACAAGACCAGGTATATTTACTGATGGAATATTTAGATTAGACAGTGATATAAAAAACATTCGTTTGGTGAAATCATTGAGTGCCAACAAGGATGATTATTTATTTATCCTTGGTGCTAATTCAAATGTTGCACAACCCTCAATTTTGTATATTGCCTTAATAGACATTAACAAAAAGTCAATAAAATTTAAGTTATCTATAAATAAATATGTAAACAAAAATTATTATTCTTACTTTATTGATACTACAACAGACGCAATTTTAAATGATGCTAATAAGATTAAATTAACTTTTGAAGCTGGAAAAATTTGGATTGTCAATACAACACAAACCGTAACTTCAACATTACAACTCGGTGGTTCTGAAGTTACATCTTTTGAACATAAGATTAATTTTGGAAAAGATATGAGTGGGGATTTACCAATGATTTATTTAAAAGTTGGCATTGATGAATATTTAATAAGAAGCAATTATACATTAACACCTACTAATGCAAAATCAGAGTTAATGACTGCAATGAAAAATGAAATTAATCAAATACTATCCAGCTATCCTGGATATACAGTTAGCATTAATGGTGATAATATTGAAATTACTGGTGGTTCAGGAGTTACACAGATTATAATATTAGAAAAACAAACACCCGATAATCCTTGGATAGTAAGTGAGAGAATACAACCTTCTAAGACATATTTATTCAAGTTTAAACATGGTGATGAATTTGATACATCAGGAATTGGTGACACTTACTGGGATATATGTAAGTTAAAAGGTAAATTTGTTGGTGACCCAAATAATGTATATACAACATTTACTATAACTCCAGGAAAGGGTGGGGATATAAAGATAAACAGAGGTGGGCAAATTGTTTCAATAGGTAGTGTTAAAAAGGCAAACGTTAAACTTGGAAAAAATTTATATGAAACAACTTTTGAATTAACAAGTAGTTTTTATGTTACAGATTTTTATTATGATGATAGAGATTTTTTTGGAGGTTCAGATAGCAGATGGTATGGATGGTCTGTATGGTATAGTGGACATTTATTAGTAGAAAATTTATCAACATTTGTGCTTAAAGATGAAAAGTGGCATAATATTAACAATCAAGATTATTTAGCTACAAACAATGTAATCAAAGATAAAGTTATAATTAATTATATTAGTGCCCCAGATTCAACTTTATATCATGCTGCTCCAAAAGTAAATATTACAATTAAAATAGCCAATGAAAAATTGTATTCTTCCGATGAATATTTAGATAATTACGGTTATTCATTATATTCAGACACACAACTGATTGATATGTTTTATGATAAATACAATTCAATATTTCAAAACTTATCAATGACAATTTCAAAATCTTCAGGTGTTTTAACAATTAATATGCCAAATACTTATTCATTTATAATAACTTTTCAACAACCTGAGAAAGAAATAAACCTTATATTGGATGATATAGCAAGTACTAAATTTTCTAATGCTGTCTTAGAATTTCAAGAAGCTTCTTTGCCTTGTTATATTGACATAGATAATTTAAAGTTAGATAGACCATCTTTGTTTAAAACTGGAGCAGTTAATTATAAAAATACAGCAACTGCTTCATTACCATCATTTGCAAATAAACACATACAAGATATAAAAATTATTCAAGACCGATTATTTATTCTTAGTGATGAGGCTATAAGTATATCAGAAGTTGGAACACGTGACAAATTTTTCTTGAGTTCGGGTCAAACGTTGGTTGACACAAGTTTTATTGATGCAAAATTTAGTGTAACAAAAGGTACTTTAAAACACTTAATTTTCCTAAATAAGGAATTTTATATATTTGGTACGCAACAGCAATTTTTATTACATTTTGAAGGTTATATCTCGCCTTTTACAATGCTTATTCAAAATTTAACAGACTATCAAATTTCAGATACAACACCAGAAACATTAGGGAATGAAATTTTCTTTGGTAATAAAACAACAGTGTCTCAGGGTTTTGAAAGACACATGTTGTATTCGTTCTTTGTTCAGCCAAATACATATACAAACAAAGCTGAAAATAAAAGTTGGATGATTAGTGACCTTATGCCAACAAAAGTAAATCAAATTGTGGCTATTAATGACAAAGTAATTTTAACTTATTCTGAGCCTAATAACAACTTTACTTCAGCAATGGTATTTCATAGATTTACAAACAACCTTGAGGTAATTCAAGAGGGTTGGACACGGTGGAAATTTCCAACTGATTTAGGATTGTGGCATATTAATTCTGTTGGTGATGTTTTGACAATAAAGGCAGAGCCAACTGGTCTTCAAGGTCCTAGTGATGCACGATATGTTCTTCTATTTTATAAAATCCCACTTGAGCAAGATGTTGCAAATGCTTTATATGATGAAATTTACACTTCATATACTGGTGAAAAAACTTTAAAAGATATTAAAGCTAAAATATCATTGCCAATTTTTACTAAAGATATTCCACCATATTTGAGGACAAGGTTGGACTTTGTCCACCTAATCTTTGATAAAGAATTCACTGGATATGTCTATTATGGACAGGATGGTGTTATTTCCGAAGTACTTGGAACGATTAATAATGCTATATATGCTTCAATACCTATTAGAAAATATGCTAGAGGAGCTGAAATAATTATAGAAGCAGCTTCAGTAATTGAAGGTAATCCTAATTTTGAAAATGAAGTTAATTTATTAGCCAATCCTTTGAATTTGATGGGATTTGGCGCTGAGTTTCGTGTATGGAATCGCAGATATGGTAAATACTAATAAGTTTGAAGGGAGGTATAATTGATATGGCTAATCCTTTTGCTACGTATAGAGCAAGCAAACGATATAATGAAGAATTGGCTAGGATGCAGCAGGAACTATGGGATAATCTAAAGATACAAATAGGAATGTTATCTGAACAAAGAAAACAAATGTTAGCCAGTGCTAATCAAGATATTGTGCAACGGAAAATGCAAGGTTATCAAACTCAGCAAGCAACTATAGCTAGACAGTTAGCTATGGGATTAGGTGCTGGTGGAGGCACTTTATCAGCTGTTCGAGGTAATCTTCAGCAAGCGGTAGCTCAAGACGTGGGTATTATTCAGTCTAATTTAGCTAACTATCTTGCTCAGACACAATATCAGCAACAACTGATGCAAAGGGAAACAATGTCCCAATATTTACAGTATGAGTCACAAAAGCGTAAGCCAGGATTAGATGCTTTAGAAGCCACACTAGGATTGGTAGCAAATATTGCTTTATTAGACTGGAGTAAACTTGGAGACTTGCTGTCTCCATTATTGTTGAAAGGGGGATAAATATATGGCAGCATTGACTACAACAGAACGTTTAGAAACGCTAGAACTTCCTAAAGAAGAAAGTTTTTATAAAGCCACGACACCTAGCATGAAGGTATTCGCCCAACCGTTAAGTATGCCTGTAGATGCTAGTGGTGTTTATGGTGTGCAGCAAACATCCAGTGAGATTGCACAGAAGGCTGAGATATGGTCTTCTTTGGTAAAAACAACAGCTACAATTACACCATTATTGAATAAAATACAAGAAGAGAATAAGCGTGTGCAACAAATAGAAGGATGGATGACAGCTGCTTCTGGAGGACAGCTGGATGAGAAAGCTTCAAAATCAATGATGCAAGGATATTATCAATACACTGCAGAGTTGGATTATTCAATCTTCAATAGTTCTATACAAGAATATTATCAGCAAAATAAGATGCAATGGGAAAGTCCTGAAGAAGTACAAAAGGGATTAAATGAATTTTTGAATGAATGGATGCTAGCTAGACCTTCCAATTATTATTATTTAGAAACATTTCTTCCACATGCGTTGGATATTCAACAATCACTAATAAATGATTGGACACAACAAAAGGTGCAACAAATAAATGATGATATAGTTGCAACATCAGTGGCTGGTGTTCAAAATAAAGCTGATGCTTATATTCAGGCTGGTTTACAAAAGTTTTTAAATGTTCCAAATATAAACTTATTTGATAGTAGTTTTGCTTTTGATACATTAGAGATTACTAATGAATTTAATGAATTCTTAAGATTTGGTTTATCAGAAGTACAAAAAGAAGCAAAAGCAATGAATTTAACCAGACTTGATGTATCTCAAATATATATTAACCGTATTGGTGAACTTGCAGTAGCATATGGTATGCCTGAATTGTTGAATTTTACAGATATTCCAGATGAGAATGGTATTAAACTTAATCAAACAGTATTTTCAAACACAATTAATCAATATAGAACTGAAGCAATGAAAGTTAAACAATCAAAGATTGAACAGCAATCTAAAGCACAAGAAGCAATGGACAACGAAACTGTTGATTTATTGTACAAACAATGGTATTATGATATTTCTGATTTTTTAAATGTTTCAAAATTTGACCCAACTAGCAAAGTAAGATTTGAAAAGTATTTTAGAGAGGAAGTACTTAACAATGAATATTTATATAAATTAAGTGATAGTAGATTTGCTAATATAGTAAATATGGCTAATGAAATATTGTATAACGAACACACATATTCTCAAGTAAGTAATGAAAGAACATTGGTTGAATTAGACAATGCGTTCTATAAAGGCAAATTAACGGAAGAAATGGTTACACAAGAGTTGCTTAGTAATAATTTATCTTTGAAGGATTACCAAAATTATATGAAGAAATTAAATGATGCAAAAGAATTGGAAAATAAACAAGTTCAACAATGGTTAAATGCAAAAACTATTGCAGCTTATGAAGTATATGGAATAACAGAGAATGAATGGATACAAGCTTTAAATACCCAAAACTTTAGTCCTGCTGAAATTGATAAAATTACTGGTATAATGCTTTCACAAAGAGAAGCGGAAGCTAAGACATTAGAAGATTATGAGAAACAAAAACTTATGGAAGAAGAAGCAATGAAAGCAATGCAACGAAAGGAAAACTATTTAAACTTAAAAAACAGATTAGCTAAGAATGAATTCATTAAACCTGAAGAAATTATAGAAATGTATGCTTCCAATGAACTTGAAGCTACTGATGCTGACAAGTTATTAGGGATTGTTTATTCTATGATAGATGATGTAAAAACGTTTAAAACTAGAAATTTTGATAAGATGATTGAAAAAACAATACAAATGTATGCTGGGTCAATTTATGCCTTAATATGGAATAGTGAACTTGAAGCTGTTTTATATGAGAAAGCAAATGAACTTGCAACACAATTTTATGAAATAAATGATTTAACTAGACCTGATATTCACATATTATTCAGAGACCAAGTATTGACACCATTAGAGGAATACGCACAACAATATACGTCTTCAGGTGAACTTGGACAAAAGACAATGAGTATGGGTGCAACATATGAAGAGATGTTAAAGAGTTTTGAAGAAGATAAGAAGAGCGCTGAACCATTTTGGAAAAAGACTTTTAATAAGCTTTTTGGTAAGGAAGAAGAAATTACAACAAATGCTTATATTTCACCTAATGATAAGTTATATTCTAACATAACCAATTATACATTGCCTGATGTGATTAGAGAATTAGAAACAGCTGGTTTAACAACTATTGATGCCAAAAGTATGGCTTATGATGAGACTAGAAACTTCATTGTAGAAAAATTGAAAGCTGGAGCAGACCCTGCAAAACTTCAGATTTATTTAGTTACACAAAAAGGCTTTACAGATGCAGAAGCACGAAAAATTATAACTGAAGTTATAAAAACTTATGGCGCAGATTTGATGAAGTCTCCGTATGTTCCACAACAAAAGTAAAGGAGGTATAAATATGCAATTATCTCCAGAGCAAATTGTTACTTTAAATGAAGAAATATATTTAGAATTATTACCAACATATTTAGACTTAATAGACCAACATTTCAAAGAAATTAATCCTGATGTGTCAAAGTTAGCTAAACCTGGTACAGAAGCGCGCCAAAAGCAAGAACAATTTATACTAAATGTTTTAAAAATAGCTGATGAAGAAGATGTTGACCCATTGTTATTGTTAAATTTATCAGCTACTGAATCAACACTGGGATTATATAAAGGGAAAATTGGAAATGCATTTCAAATTTATAAAAGTACATGGGAATCAGCGAAAAGTTATTTTTCCTTACGCAAATATTTATTTGAAGATGAAAAATTACCTGATATTTTAACCAAAACCATTGATGAAATTAATGGAAACACCGAAAATGAAGTAAAAGCTGTAATTTATGTTTTAAGATATTCAGCTTTAAATGCTTTACATTCTGCTGGAATGAAAGATAATAGAGATGTTATAACTGGAATTTATGAATATGTCAATAAAGCACTAAAGGAGCCAGAAAAATCTGACTATGATGCAATATTAAATTTAATGATTGCGACTTATCGTAATGGTGCTGGAAATTTATATGGTTCAGATGTTGGAAAAAAATTTCAGAAAGATATTGTTTTATCAGACCCTAGTCTCAAAGGTGATGTTGCTACTGTTATAAAAAATATTAATGAAACAGTGCCAAAATATTCTGATATGTTCAAAATTACCACAGCAGATAATTTAGAAACACTGAATGATTATAATACTAAAGTAAGACCTAATGTTACTGAAAAAGAACTAATTACTACGAAAGAAGCTGAGGTTACACAAACAAAAACTCAAGAATATATTGCAAAATTAGAAAAATTAAAATTAGCTGAAATACCAGTTGAACCAGAAACAATTACACCAGAAGCTGCCGAAACAATTTATCATCCTTTTCAAGCACCAACTAATGTACAATTAACATCTTCAAAAGATACTCTTAAAGAATTTTATGAAAATTTAAGCAAAATTCAACAACCTGAAGTAAGTATGGAAGCTGCTAAAGTAGAAGAAACAATTCCAGAGTCTCCAAAGATGCCGACTAGTAAAGACATATTTTCTAAACCTTTAAGCATAGATTTAAAAGCAAAACCTATACTTTCGACTAGCATATTTTCTAAACCTTTAAGCATAGATTTAAAAGCAAAACCTATACTTTTTAAAGATGTTGAAAAGGAAGTATATAAAGAAGATTTAGAAACTATAATATCACAGCAACCAAAATTACCTTCAGAAGCTGTAGATTTTTTATTACTTTCTGCAGTAGAAGAGCCACCTCAGAAAGAACCAACAGTAATAGAAGTTCCCACTAGACGTACTCCAGATTATGAACAATATGAACCTGAAATATGGCGTTTGAAAATTGGTACTGTTAAACCGCTTGGAGTAAAGAAACAGGAAAAACGAAAAGCCACCAAACGTACACAGTTATTGGAGCAAAAAATGTATGGAGGTGAATAATATATGCCTATAACTTTAGCACAAAACCAACCAGAAGAACAAATAAATGCACCAGTTTTAAAAACTGAAGAAGATAAACAACTATCTAAGAAAGAGCAGAAGCAACTAAGTACTGCAATGGGTGTTGTATATCCTATGATGCAACCAGAACAAACACAGCTAGAAAAGACTTTATGGCAGATTTCGGATTTTATAACCATTATGTCAGATTCAATCCTTTATAGACCATCGACTTTAGATACAACACTTTCCCCTACAGCCCAAATGGTTGCTTCTTATGTTGGTAGTTTAAGTAGAGATATAATATTGACAATGACAGGATATACAGCTGTTGATGCTTTAACAAGAAGTATTAGTGGCATATCATGGGTTAATAAAGCTTTGCGTTCAATGCCTTCGTTAGTCTATGAAGGGATAAGAGGTGCTGCAGCAGGCGCTGTAAAAACAGGTTTTAGTAAGATGTTAAACCCTGATATAGATTGGTATTACACAGCAATAAGTGTTGCTGAATATGGCGCTGGCGATTTTTCACGTGAGCTTACTAATATAATTTTGAGAAAGACGTCACTTAGTCCAGTAACTAAAGAAATACTAGCATATGCTGCAGATGTTGTTGGTGGGGCTACAGCAGGATTAGCGATACATGGAGAAATAGATGACTTTGCAAAAGAAGTTATCAGTGTTCAAGCTGTTGCTATGGGTGTAGTTGATGTTTTACTTAGTGGTGCACTTACTGGAGGTCCTAAGTTATCAGTTGATGATGTGTATATTAAAGAGTTACAAACAATAAAACAACAATTAAGTGCAGGAGAAATGGACCCTTTTGTAGCATTAAATAATGTTGATGCTCTAGCAAAAGTTTATGACTTGGATGCAAAAGCTATTGTGGATAGTTTCGAATATAATTTTAAAGAAGATTTAACAAAAAATGTTGATAAGTTAAAAGCAGAAATGGTTGAGTCCATAATTTCTAAGAAAGTTGAAGTCACACCTAAAGAAGCTGAGGCTATTTCTAAAGTAGCTGAAAAATTACCTGAAACTCCTGAAGGTGTACCATTAGTAACTCCAGAAGAAGGAGGACCAATAAATACACTAAGATTAAATACTGAACCTGAAGTTATAAAAGAAGTTTATGACATGGCTGAAGCTATTGAAGAAGCACAAGGAAAACCAAAGATAACATTTGAAGAAGCTAAAAAGATAGTTGGTGCTGAAGCTGAACCGTTAAAAACTATGACTCCTGAAGCTTTGGTAGATGAATTAGGAATAACTTTAGACAATGCTAAAGCACTATCTAAAGCTTTAGAAACTGCACCAATTGAAGTACTAAAATATAGAGATACTATAGTTAATTTAGGAACAATTATCCAAAAGTATGCAATAGACTTAAATAATAAGCTTTCACAAGGAATAGAAGTTCCCGAAGCAGACAAAATTAAGCTAACAGAATTGTTGACAATCCAACATTCATTGGTTTCTGATGTGAAAAATATATCTACTAAAGTAGCACAGACGTTATCATTAATGGGAGCTGAAGTTGATGGAAAGTTAGTAGACTTCAGTAACCTTACTGATGCTGATTTATTTAGGTCACAAGATGCACAGTGGTTATATGAGGGAGTAAAGAAAGCAAACATATCAACAGATGATTTTGAAGTTTTGGTAGCTAAAATTGCCAATGCAGAAAGCGTTGCTGATGTTAATCAAGCGTTGATTAAGTCACCATTTAGTAAACGTTTGATTGACTTTCTTGTTGATTATAAAACCATGAATATTTTGACTAATTTTAATACTCACAAACGTAATGTGGTATCACAGACTGCCAATCAACTATATGATATTATGGTTGATTATATGGCAGCATTTACAGGAAAAATTTCAGGTAGTGATGCTATAGCTTTTAAAGATGTTAATAACAAACTTTTAGGAATATTAGAAGGAATGACTAATGGATTAGCACGACCAGTAGTTGGTGTGAAAGATATGTATGGCATTATGCATGCTAAAGAAAATCCTAGCTCCTTAGATGTTTTAGGACTAATGATGTTTAAGCCTCAAGAGTTCAACAAATATCTAGAAATGACACAGATTGAAGGAACTAAAGCTAAACTAGAGCAAGTAGAAACACAAGCACCAATGCATAAACTATTTGGTGATGCTGCTGAGAAAAGCACATTTTTAGGATTTTTAGCTAATGTATCAGATTATACTTTAGGTCATATGCGTACTTTTAGTTATGGTATGCTAGAATTTACAGATAGACCATTTGCCTATGGTGCATATACAGGGGAAGTGAGATTTACATTATCACAGTTATCAAGAATGAATCCAGATATGGAATTAGATACCAAAGCTTTAACTAATGCAGCTGTTGAATATCGTGGTGTTAAAAATGTATTTGATAAAGTACAATATTATGCTCAGACACAAAAAGGGCTGTCTTTAGAAGAGAGTTTAGAATGGACAAAAAATGCATTAATTCAACAGGAATTCAAACCAGAAATTATTGATTATGTTATTAAAGAGAAAACTAATCCTAATGCTTTAGCCAGCGATACAAATTATAATTTAATAAAGTATTTGGATTCAATAGGGATAGAAAAAGCCACAAAAATGACTTGGAAAAGTGAATTAGAGTTTGATATAAACAGAACAATAGAAAAAGGTTTAAACGATATAAAACTTTTAAAACTTATTCAACCTTTTTTCCATACACCTGCTGCTATCATTGAAAAGGGTACAGAAGTTATGGGTGTTAGACCTGGTTTATGGCAGAAAGCTTTTAATAGTAGCAATAAGTTAGACCAACAAAGAGCAATAGGGGCTTTAGCAACATCAGGACTTACATGGTTAGGAGCAGTTATGTTGTATTTAGAGGGTAGATTAACACCAACATCACGTGATGAATATGAGCAAAGAATGATGTCTGAAGCTGGTATTCAGGAAAATTCAATCAAAATAAAAGATAAATGGGTGAACATTAATACATTAGACCCATACCCTGCTTTTGTGTTTACTACTGCAGCCAATCTTGCTAGAGCTTTAGAAGAAACACAAGACCCTGAAAAGTATGAAGAATTTACTGATTACGTGCAACAATTTCTTTGGATTAATGCTAACAACCTTATGAATAAAACGTATTTTGAAAGTTTGGCGGATTTTTTCAATGCTTTAGTAGGGGTTAATCCCGAAAATTATATTAAAAACTTTGCACAGTCTTTTAAACCGTTCTATGGTCTTAATAAATATTTTCAGCAAACATTTCAAGAATATTATGTTGATGTTAATGGAAAAGTGATGAAAAATATGCCTCAGTTAGATAGTTATGGGAAACCAATCATACAATACGATTACGTAATGGGGCTTAGGATATCTACAGAAAGTGAATCTCCAATAAGAAAAGAAATGGCAAGACTAGGATATAAGATACCAAGAATGAATAACACAGTTGATGGAATTAATTTAGACCCTGAATTGTATTATATGATGTTAAAATATTTGGATGTGGGTTTACATATGGAAGATAAATTAAACAATATTATTTCTCAAAAATCATATGAGAAACTACCTGATAAAACTAAAATTCAAGTCTTAGATAGTGCTGTTAAGCAATTTCATGAAGAAGCACGTAATTTTGCTAGAAGTGTACTTGCTAGCCAGGGGACTTATCAGCAGGAAATACTTCAAAAATTTGAACGTAAACAGCAACCAGTAATAAAGCCGCCCTGGATAAAAGAGGAGGGAAAATAATATGGCAGATTTAATAATGGCAATACCTCCAAATGTTTTTCTATGGTTGGTACCTGTTATGTTTATTTTTATTATTATATTCTTTGAGCAGCGAAACAAAATACTAACAGATAGTATTGAGAAGCTTGATAAAACCGTAGAAAAACTATCAAATCTTTTGGATAAACAAGACAAGATGCTAGACGAAATAACACAACGTCTAATAAGGGTTGAAGTGGAGCTAGATACACTGAAGCACAGGGAGCGTGGTAGTAATGCCTAGGTTATCTAAAGATGAAAAACTAAAAAAGAATTTAGATAACTTATATTATGACACTGTGGAATATTTATTGGAAAAGGTGCAAAATAAGGAATTGATTGCTACTGATATTACAAACATAATAAGGCTTTTAAAAGAAACAGGGACTATAACAAATGATAAAACATCTGAAGATAGTTTAGAATATATTGAATTACCTTTTATAGAGGATGAGTGATGCCTATGAATAAAACAGACTATTATACAGCGCTACAAAAAGACTTCAGAAACTTTCTATACCTAATATGGCATTACTTAAACCTTCCAGCACCAACTAAAAGACAGTATGAAGTAGCAGATTACCTTCAACACTCTGAGAGCAAACGTAGGATAATAGAAGCTTATAGAGGTTTTGGAAAGTCTTGGATAACTTCAGCATATGTTTTATGGAAGCTATTTAAGAATCCTAATGAAAAGATTCTAGTGCTTAGTGCTTCCAGAGATAGGGCACAGAATTTTACTAACTTTACCCAAAAGTTGATTATAACTATACCAGAGCTACGCTTTATGGTCCCTCCAGCGTATATGAGATGGTCTTCAACTAGCTTTGACATAAACGGTGCTTTGCCTTCCCATGCGCCCAGTGTGAAAGCTAGTGGTATCTTTTCACAGATAACAGGTGCTAGAGCTTCTGAAATAGTCTTAGATGACGTAGAAACTATTAACACAGTTGAAACCGAAACAATGAGAAATAAGCTATATGCAACACTATCTGAAATAGAAAACATAGTTATGCCAGAAGGATACATAACATACCTTGGAACACCGCATAGTATGGATAGTATATATGGACCAAACAAATTGCTTTCTAGGGGTTATGATGCCTTTATAGTACCAGCAAGGTACCCTAAAATAGAAGATTTACACCACTATCACGGAAAATTATCTCCATTTATACTTCAGGAGTTGATGGAAAATCCCGAGTTAGAAGGACAACCGACAGACAGGTACACTGAAGAGGAATTGACAATGCGTGAATACACTGGTGGGCATGCTAACTTTTTAATGCAATACATGTTGGATACTTTTGAAACAGATGAGAGAAAATATCCATTGCAGCTGAAGAATTTTATAGTAATGGATGTAGACAAAATTAAGGCTCCAGTAAGTATAAAACATTCACTAAAAGATGAGCATAAGCTAAGCGCATACACTAATTTAGGTATTGCAGGAGATGATGGTTTATATATGCCTTCTAGAGTAGATGAAGAATGGCTTAAATATGATGGCATTTATATGGCTATAGACCCTGCAGGAAAGGGTGTAGACCAGACAGCGTATGTTGTTATAGGGCAGCTTAACGGAAACCTTTACATTCTTGACCTAGGTGGTCTAGAAGGTGGCTATGATGATAACACACTAACTATACTAGCACAGAAAGCTAAGGAATATAATGTTACTAGAATATATATTGAAGCTAATTTTGGGGATGGTATGTATACAAAGCTATTTCAGCCAATACTGCTAAGATTTCATCAGTGTGTTGTAGAAGAGGTTAAACAGTTTACCCAGAAAGAGAAGCGAATTATAGATACACTAGAGCCAGTATTGTCACAACATAGGCTGGTTATAGATACCGAAGTGATTAATAGGGAGTACAATTTATATCTTAGAAATGATTTATATGTGTACTCTTTATTGTATCAGATGACAAACCTATGTGATATGAAAGATGCACTTAAACACGATGATAAAGTTGATGTTTTAGCTATTGGTGTAAAGGCATGGCAGCAAGCGTTAGGCTTAGATACTGAAAAAGTTTTAGAGGAATATAAAGAACAGCAACTAATGGAGCTTTTAAAACGTAGAAGTGAATTTGTTTCAGTGTTTAATAAGAAGAATACATATGCACCAAAAGATGAACGAACGCTGTTTTTAAACTTCTAATGAAGGAGGTGTAATAATGGCTGCACCAGAGGTGGCTATATACAAATATAGAGATTTGAAACCTTTTCTAGACCCTACTAAAAGATATATTTTAGATGCCATTGGTGAACTTCCAGATGATTGCTGGTTTATACATCCAGTGATGTATGAGCCAGAGCCAGGAACTAGTATACGATATTTTCCAGATGAGAGGGTATATAGGCGGGATTTCTTTAAATGGCTACGATATTTAATTTTTGAAGCTACAGCAAGAATATTTGTCCTTGATATGTATTATGAAGTTCACGGTGATGGAACACTGACAGTAGAAGAAATAGTTAAGCAAGCGTTGATAAAATTATTGAACAGAGACAATCTTTATTATAATCTTCCAAATAGTCTTGAGTTGAACTTTTTAAAGGTTAAAGCTGATGTAGAAGCAATAGGTGAGGTATTAAAGAATACATATAGACCTGATATAGAAGTTGACCTAGACCACCTTTCAGACGTTTTGTATGTCCCAGTAACTGAGTATGCTTGGGTTGCATTTTACTATGAGCCCAAGCCAAACTTCTATGACCCTGAGTCGCCGTTGACGGTTACATCCCAGCGTCCTTTATTTGACCAATTTGAGAGTCTTTGGTATCTATTAGGAGGTTATGCAGGGACCAACTATTTTTCAGACTTAGCTTACTGCGGTGATGCATTTACTGATGAAGAGTATTACACTTATGTGCTTGATGGTGGTAAAGCTTCTTCAGTAGACTATTTAATAGACTAAAAAGGAGGTGTTGTTATGGCAGTGCGTATTAAGCTTAGGAGAGGCACAAAAGAGGAGTGGGAACAATATAATCCTGTCTTAGCTTTAGGAGAAATAGGGCTAGAATATGTTATTGACCCTATAACAAACAGTATAACGGATTGGTCCCTTAAAGTTGGAGATGGTGTGCACACATGGTTAGAACTTGATTATCCTGAGGTAGGCATTGTAAGTGATGGCATTATTGATGGAGGTGTTGTCTGATGGCAACTAAAATCAGGATGAGAACAGATAGGTTAGAAAACTGGGAAGAAGTCAATCCCAATCTAATTAAAGGAGAATTAGTAATAGCAACATTTGAAAGAGTTTTCAAAGACAGACAAGCTAACAGAGAGCAAATAATTATAGGAGGTGATAACATCCCATGGAGTAACAGCCGACGCTTAAATACTAAAAGTGCTAATGCACTTATTGATTGCGGAGATTTAGCTATAGAAACAATGGATTCCATGAAACACATTAAGGATTAATCTAAGTTTCATAGGTTACCTAAGCGTAGGAGGTCCTAGGAGCGTTTGCTTAGGTCTTCCTGGTAGATTATCTTAGTTAGTAGGGTAAAATGGATTGTAGGGCACGTGAGAGGGTATCACGGCTTAAAAAAATATAAAGGGGGTAAAGAAAGTGAGTGAACTTTTGACAGCGTTAATTAGTATAGGTGGCATGGTGTTAATAGGCTCCTTAAAACCCGAATGGTTAGTAGGGTGGTTATTGAAGCTGTTGGATAAAAAGCTTCCTAACAATGGAAACAAGATAGAGAATTCTTTGGGTATCAAGGCTATAGAAACTGGAGTGTATATAATTAAAGCACACCCTGACTCTGAAAAAATGAACGAAGCAGTAAAAGTCATTGATTCTTGTTTAGAAGTATTAAAGGATGAACTAAAAAACCAATAGCTGCCACTGAACTATCACAAAAGGGTCTCCACATAGTTAAAAAGGGAAATGGAATATACTTTTACTATGTTGGAGACTCTAAGGTTCCACCTAAGGCTGAAGAAAAGATGGAGCAGTTAACTAAAGATATTTACTTAGCAACGATGGATGAAGAAGATAAAGAAAAGATGGCTCGGTGGCAACAAGAATTGGAAGAAAGTTTTAAGAAAGAAACACAGAAGAATAAAGGAGGTAAATAATATGGCAAACGTAATAAAGTTTAAACGTGGAACTACAGCTAATGTTGCAAAATTAAATGGAGTAGACCTGCCACTATTACAAGAAGGTGAAATAGCAATTGATATCACTACAAAAACAATCAAAGTTGGAGATGGTCTTACTGCCTGGAATAATCTAAGAGGTATCAACGCTGATACTTTAGATAGCTTTCACGCTAGTCAAAACGCCGATGCTAATAATGTAGCAGTTAGAAATGCTGATGGCAAATTGGTTGGAGACATCTTAGGCAACTCTGAAACAGCTACTAAACTTAAGACGTCACGAACATTATCACTCAGTGGTGACGCCACTGGTAGTGCTTCTTTTGATGGTTCAGCAAATGCTACAATAGCAACTACTGTTAATAATGCTGCTCAAGCAGCTAAGCTTACCACAGCTAGAACTATAGCACTTAGTGGTGATGCTTCAGGTAGCACAACTTTTGATGGTTCAGCTAATGCTACAATAGCAACTACTGTAGCTAAAGCTGCTAAGCTTACCACAGCTAGAACTATAGCACTTAGTGGTGATGCTTCAGGTAGCACAACTTTTGATGGTTCAGCTAATGCTACAATAGCAACTACTGTTAATAATGCTGCTCAAGCAGCTAAGCTTACCACAGCTAGAACTATAGCCCTTAGTGGTGATGCTTCAGGTAGCACAACTTTTGATGGTTCAGCTAATGCCACTATATCAGTTACAGTCAACGATTCAGCCAAAGTAGGAGGATATAGTCCTTCAGCAACTGTTGTAGCTAGTACAATTCCTGTAAGAGATGTTAATGGAGCTTTACCAGGGAATATAACTGGAAATGCAGCTACAGCTACTAAACTTACCACAGCAAGAACTATAGCACTCAGTGGTGATGCTAGTGGAAGTGCCAGCTTTGATGGTACTGCCAATGCTACTATAGCAACTACTGTAGCTAAAGCTGCTAAGCTTACCACACCAAGGACAATATCATTAAGCACAGATGCTACAGGTTCAGTAAGCTTTGATGGCAGTGCTAATGTTACTATACCAGTGACAGTCAATAATGCAGCTCAAGCTACTAAGCTTACCACAGCAAGAACTATAGCACTCAGTGGAGATGCTACTGGTTCAACAACATTTGATGGGACAGCTAATGCTACTATAGCAACTACAGTGAATGATTCCGCTAAAGTAGGTGGCTATAGTCCTTCAAGCACTGCAACCGCTAACACAGTGCCTGTAAGAGATGCTGATGGTAAATTAGCGGGAGATATATTAGGCAATGCTGCTACAGCTACTAAACTAGCTACAGCGAGAACTATAGAACTGACAGGAGACGTTACAGGGTCTACAACCTTTGATGGTTCTACTAACAAAACTATTACTACAGTAGTAGCTGATGATAGCCATAATCATACTATATCTACCATAACAGATATAGCTAATGCTAGTGTTGCTCACGCAGCTAATGCTACAAAGCTTAACAATTACAGTCCTTCTACAGCAGCTACAGCTAGCACAGTGCCTGTTAGAGACACCAATGGTAAATTAGCGGGAGATATATTAGGCAATGCTGCTACAGCTACTAAACTAGCTACAGCGAGAACTATAGAACTGACAGGAGACGTTACAGGGTCTACAACCTTTGATGGTTCTACTAACAAAAC
>Ga0209409_1001724_pt1 | contig 17942 bp, 18 predicted proteins | sample AD_JPNMR1_MetaG_FD_184424 | JGI IMG/M metagenome (GOLD analysis project Ga0209409, IMG submission 184424) | Active sludge microbial communities of municipal wastewater-treating anaerobic digesters from Japan - AD_JPNMR1_MetaG (SPAdes) (version 2) | ecosystem: Engineered > Bioreactor > Anaerobic...
TTAGGATGGGGAAGCGTATCGGGTATACGCTTCATTACAATTGAATTTCAAATAATGTATTGAGATTTAGGGGGGGTGTCCCAAAAGTCGTTTCGATACAAATTTCGCAACACTCATTGAGTAATTTTGCCAGATTTAATGGCAAAATTGTATCGAAATGAGCGAGTATTACGATATAATGTTTGCAAAATTTACTCAACGACCTCTTTTGGGACAGCCCCATTACAATGGAATTTTGAATAATGTAGTGAAGTTTAGAGGGGAAGGAGTGTAGTAGCATTTGCTCTCGTTAAACTATAATTTCAAAGAATGCATTACAGTGCTGTGATATAATGCATCGTATGGGGTGTACTATGGATTTAATAGACTTAATTAAAAAGTTAGAATATACAGATAAAAATATAGCAGCAATTGAAGTCCATTCTTATTTAAAACATCTCAATAAACCTGTATTTTATGCAAAAAATTATAATAAAGACTTGCCTGATAAATTTGCACCTGTAACCGGAAAAGAATTTTTAACTATCCAGTATAACATTGCTTCTGCATTGTTAGATTATGGTGTTGAAAAAGGGAGTGTCATAGGAATATTCAGTAGAAACAACCTGTATTATGCTGCAACCGTTTTTGCTGCAATGTCTTTGGGTGCGATAGTAACACCAATTTATCCAACTATTTTACAGGATGAACTGGAAGATATATTACGTGATTCCGGCTGCAGGATCCTCTTTGTTGGTGATGTAGCTCAGTATCAGAAAGGATTTGCAATATTAAATAAAATACAATCTCCTCTACGAAGATTAATCACTTATTTTGATTCACGTACCAAACATGAACAGCTTATGACTATTGATGAACTTTTAAAATTTGGTGAAATAAAATCCAACTACGAACAAATTAATACAATAATTCCTGATATAAATCCTGACGACAACGCAACTCTTATCTATACACCTGGTACTACAGGAGAGCCAAGAGGGGCATTACTAACCCACGGCAACCTTCTTTCACAGAAAGTTGTTATCCCTTTGTTTAATTTCACTGATAAAGATATTCGATTAGCGCATCTGCCTTTTAGCCATGTATATGGCTTTTCAGCAGACCTTTTAACCAGTGCCTATACTGGATCTCCAATGGCAATATCAACAACCTTTGAAAGTGAAGAAATATACCGCAACATGATAGAAATAAAACCAAACGTCATTGCAACAGTTCCCCGAATGTATGAAAAATTATATATTAGTACTATTCACACCATCCGGCGGTTTAACCCACTAAAGAAATTCATTTATATAACAGCCATACATGTTGGTAGGGAGTGCTATGTTGCAGAAACTTCTGGCAATATAATTCCTAAGGGTGCTGACATAATAAACAAGATACTATCGCCCATTAAACGAAGTATCCGTAAAATGATGCACATGCAACAGGTAAGACTCCTTTTTTCTGGGGGTGCACCATTACCACTGGATGTAGCTTACTTTTTTGGTGGCATTGGATTACCAATAATTGAAGGTTATGGCTTGACCGAGACATCACCCGTTGTTACAATAAATCGTATTGAAAAAAATAAACCTGGTACCGTTGGCTGCCCAATTCCTGGTGCAGAGATTAAAATTTCTGATGAGGGTGAGATTCTTATTAAAGGTCCCATGGTTTTTAAGGGTTACAATAAAATGACTCCAGAAGAAAAAGCAGAAATTTTTACACCTGATGGCTATTTCAGATCAGGCGACATTGGTATTATAGATGAAGATGGCTATTTACGTATAACCGGTAGGCTTAAAGATATCATTATTACTTCACAGGGCAAAAATATTGTACCATTGAATATTGAAAAGAAATTTGAATCAGAACCTTTGATAAATTATATCTGTGTGGTTGGTGACAGACGAAAATACTTATCAGCACTCATTGTTCCTAATTTTCATCTTTTGCGGCAATATGCCCGAGAACATGGAATTTCATACAAAACCGACGAAGAACTGGTATCCCATCCACAGGTTCAAACATTATATAAAACAAGGATTAATGAAATCTGTCAGGCATTACCACCATATGAACAAATAAAAAAATTCACACTGATTTCGCATGATTTTTCGGTAAAAAGCGGAGAACTGACTCCAACGTTTAAATTCAGGCGAAGCCAGATTCATGAAAAATATAAAGATATTATAGACCTGATGTATCCAAAGAGTGATATCACACGATTGTAACAGGAATAATATTACAACCAATGTGCAGCAACAAAATACGTTAATCCTGATATTATCGCTGCCAGTGGTATAGTCAGTACCCATGCCCACACTATCTGGCCGGCAACACCCCATCGCACAGCTGTAAATCGCTTTAGTGACCCCACACCCATTATAGCCCCCGTTATGGTATGAGTTGTACTGACTGGTATGCCAAAGTATGAAGTTATAACAAACAGATTAAATGCAGCGCCAAATTCAGCACAAAACCCATCAACAGGTCTTAATTTAACTACACGTTGTCCCATCGTCTTCACAATACGCCATCCCCCAAACATGGTACCCAATGCAATTGCAGTTTGGCATGAAATGACTACCCATAATGGTATTGCATCCTGAAATCTTTGACCATGTGCAATATGCATTAAACCATTGCTGAACAACAATCCTGCAATTATACCCATCGTTTTCTGCGCATCATTGCCACCATGTCCTAAACTGTAAAACGCTGCTGATATTAACTGACCCTTCCTGAATAACTTATCAACACGCGCAGGATGAGCATGCTGAAAAATCCAGTGAATGGCAATTCCAAACATAAGACCTAATATAAAGCCAACTATCGGCGAAACAAAAATAAAAATAACAGTTTTCATTATCCCATCAAACATTAATGCGTTTACGCCAACTTTCACAAGCGCAGCACCTATTAACCCTCCAATGAGTGCATGTGACGAACTGGTAGGCAAACCTAAATACCATGTAATGATATTCCACAGGCAGGCACCGGTTAACGTAGCCAGTATAATTGTATTATCAATGATATTGATATCAATAATGCCACTCCCAACCGTACCTGCTACATGCAATCCAAAAACAAGAAAAGCAATGAAATTAAAAAATGCTGCCCATATAACAGCATATCGGGGCGATAGTACCCTTGTAGAAACGATTGTTGCTATTGAATTGGCCGCATCATGAAACCCATTCAGGAAATCAAATACCAACGCAAGTGCAATCAAAAATACTATATACAATGTCATGACTATTTATCCCTGTTTTACCAGAATGGAAACCACAATATTGGATACATCTTCACACACATCCAGCACTGTTTCCAGTAATTCATAAATTTCTTTCCATTTGATAATAGTTATTGGATCTTTTTTACTTTCCAGTAATTTTTGTATAACGGCATCACGCAACTGATCGCTTATATTTTCAATTTTATTTATTTCAATACATGCTTCCTGTATTTGTTGCGGTTGCCGATGATTTCGTAAACCTTTAATCGCTCCTGCTAATGAGCTAACTGAACGCATTATCAAATGTGAAAATTCTATAATATCCTTATTTTTTCCTTTCAATTTATACAGGCGCATTCGTTTTGAAATTGCATAGATTAAGTCAACCACATCATCAAGTTCATTTGCCAGCGAGTGGATATCTTCTCTATCAAAAGGGGTAATGAAAGTTTTGTTCAAACTATCAATAATCTCATGGGTAATTCCATCACTTTCATGCTCAATAACACGCATGTGCTCAATACATGTATCATCAAAAATCCCCTTTTCAGCAAATTCCTTAAAGCAGTTCATAGCTTCTACCATTTTGTCTGCCTGTTTATCAAATAGATCAAAAAATTTTACCTCATGAGGAATAAACTTGTAAAATGGCATATCGTATTCTCCATAAATGTTTAGCTTATTACAAAATTAAGAAACATAATAAACAAAACGACAATTCATATAATTAAACCTTTTGTCAATATATTTTAATATGTATATTAAACCACCAATTATTTCAGGATATAATATTATTAACAGGAAATATAATAGTATACATCCTCGACCTACTCTCCAGTAGAAGTGTACACTATCATTATGTAAAAATGTTTTCTAAAAATAATTGATGATGTCAAACCAAAACACATGGAATATTGTATTATCATTCCTTCATAGAATAATACTTTTGTACCACCAGTTTATCCAACGAATACATCTTCTTGTGGATAGTGATACCCTGTATTTTTAACACTACCAAATACAAAGTAACCAAATGTAACAGGTCCAACTCTTCCAATAAACATCGTAGTGGCCAACAATAGTTTGCCAATTAATGTCAATTGTTGTGTAATACCACAAGAAAGCCCTGTATTGCCTAATGCAGAGATTATTTCAAACAATATATTTCTGAAATCCTGGTTTTCCGTCATACTCATTATTGTTACATCAATTGCAATTATTACTATAAATAAAATAAAAATACCCAGTGCTTTATTCACTGATTCCTGAGGAATCTCTCTTTCATAAATATTAACCACACCACTGCTTTTCCCTTTTAACAGTGAAATAATATACTTAGCTGTAATAGCAAAAGTTGTTGTTTTAATTCCACCACCTGTACTACCTGGCGAAGCACCAATAAACATTAACATCATTATCACTGTAAGGCTGGCAGAACTCATCCTACCAATATCAATAGTATTAAATCCATCAGTTGTATGTGCAGATATTACCTGAAATGACGAATACATAAATCTATGAATATAATCTATAGACCCATCCCATTTTTCAGTTATTAATACCAAGAATGTACCCCCCATTAAGAGTATCAAGGTAGTAATGAATACCAGCTTTGTATGAATCGATAAACGAAGTTTTTTAATGTTATGATATTTATTGACAATAAATATTACTGCTTCATAAAGGACAATAAAACCAAGTCCACCAGCAATTGATACAATATCAATCACAGCATTTACTACAATACTATCTCTATATTTTATTAAATTATCCGGGAATAAACTAAATCCTGCTGTACAAAAAGCTGAAATTGAATGAAATATACCATACCATACAGCATGAACTAAATTATAATACTTTAACCAGTATAATGCCAGTAATAATGCACCTCCCATCTCAAAGATTAGCGTAAAAATGACCGTTGCAATAAAAAACTTACCCAACACTCTCAGTGATGCACCTGCTAACGACTCTCTGGCAGTCAATTGTACTGTTAATGATGTTTTTATGTCAAACAGATACAATATAAACATAAGCAATGTCATATACCCTATTCCGCCAATCTGGAATATAACCATTAATACAACCTGCCCAAAAAAAGTATAAAAACTCCCGGGATCAACCACACACAAACCTGTTGTACTTATACCTGAGGATGCCATAAATAAGGCATTAAAATAATTTTCAAAGCGACCACTTTTAGTTGCTATTGGAATTGATAACAGGAATGCTCCACCCAGTGTAATCAATAGATATCCTGAAACTAATAACTGGAATGGTGAAATAGACTTCCAGAAGCTTTTTGGAATGCCCATATTACCCCTCCTATGCGGGGCAAAGGCATAAAAAAAACCGCAAAAAGCAGTTTTATAGTGCTCTTGCCCTTCCAAAAGCCTACGAGGTTAGCTGACGGGCTCGGGTTTGGAAGTACCCTATCCTTATGTAAAAGGAATACGCCCCAAAAATTGGGTCCCCCGCATCCATTGCTGCTGTAATGGATTTAGGCTTTTTTATGCAGCATGTAAAATTGGCTATTAATATACTTTAAATTCTTTATCTCGTCAATAATAAATATTATTTTTTATATTTATTCTTAAAAGAAATTAATTCAATTATTAAAGTGATGTAGCTATACACATTTTGTTATAATGCGTTATACGTAACCATGCTTTTTTATTCTCAGCATCATAATTTATGAAAAAGCAACAATGATTTCATTACATCTTTTGCAAGCTAAGAGAAATTATCGTGTCACAAAACTCCACATCTCACCGGTAGCTTTTAATATTTAACCTCCTGTGGATTGTTCTTGTAAATTTGAAAAAAAGAGATTGAAAAAGTATATATACACAATACATTGTTGGTAAATATATATCTATATAAAAAATGGCTACTATGGCTATCAATGAACAATCATTAGAACTATCGCACAAATTATTACTTCAGCCTCTTTTGCAAAAGGTAACCATACCTATATCTGAGTATTCATTTGCAAACCTGTATCTTTTTCGTTCAGTTCACCAGTACATCCTTATAACAGGGGATATCACAGCAATTAAAGGTGTAACATATGACGGTATACACTATATTATGCCTGTTATGCCGCTGGATGAAGAATATGCTGAAAAACTGGTACAACTCCTGCAACCCAATATGTGTCTATTTCCCATTCACCATGACTGGTTGCATTTTTTTACTGAAAAAGGCTTTACCTATCATTACAATGATGGCGACTCCGATTATGTCTATACCAAAGAAAAGTTAGCCACCTATTCCGGGAAAAAACTTCATGGAAAAAGAAATCTTCTGTATCAGTTTACGGCAAAATATTCTGTAGAAGTGCTTCCATTAACCAGCCAGAGAGTTAATGATGCATTATATATACTTGACATATGGAAAAAGGAATCCGGCAATGATGCGGATATTGCTGCGTGCATTGAAGCGTGTATGTTGCTTGACGAATTAAATCTGTGCGGCAGCATGTACTACGTTGAAGGAAAACCTGCTGCATTCATCATTGGAGAAGCAATAACTGATGATATGTTTGCAATTCATTTTGCAAAAGCTATAACAAGTTACAAAGGAATTTATCAATACATGTATAATCACTGTGCAAAAGCATTGCCCGCAAATTATAAATATTTTAACTTTGAACAGGATTTAGGATTAGAACCGCTGCGCTTTGCAAAGCGTTCATATCAGCCCGATATGATAGTGACAAAATATCGTGTGAGTGCTTTAATCCAATGACTATTGAACAGCTTATTGAATATCTTAAAAACTATGAACCGTTTATGAAACAGGTTGCAGCATGGTATACGGTACCTGCCAGGCAAGCTGTCTATGCACCATATCCGGATGACATAGACGAACGAATCCGCAATGTATACATGCAGCGTGGCATAGAAAATCTTTACAGCCATCAGCGCTCAGCATATGATGCAGTTCAAAAAAAAGAAAATATTGTGGTAGTAACGCCAACAGCTTCGGGCAAAACGCTATGCTACAATCTTCCCGTGCTTAATTTTATGGCCAAACATCCCGATGCACGGGCGCTGTACCTATTCCCCACAAAAGCCCTATCGCAGGATCAGCTTTCTGAACTTCAAGAGATTATGAAGATCACCGGTTTATCCATTAAAACATACACCTTTGACGGTGATACACCACAGTCAGCTCGTAAAGCTATTCGCACAGCAGGTAATATTGTCATCACCAATCCCGATATGCTGCATTCAGGTATTCTGCCACATCATACTATATGGGTTAAGCTTTTTGAAAATTTGCAGTACGTCGTTGTTGATGAAATTCATACCTATAAAGGAGTCTTTGGCAGCCATTTTGCCAATCTCATGCGAAGACTTAAACGTATATGCTCATTTTATGGCAGCCACCCGCAATTTATCTGCTGCTCAGCAACTATCGCCAATCCAAAAGAACTTGCTGAAAAGCTTTTTGAAATGCCATTTACTGTAATCGACAATAACGGTGCACCCTGCGGTAAAAAGCATTTTGTAATATATAATCCACCTGTGGTTGACAAGGCTTTGGGTATACGGGCTTCAGCCGTGAAGGAAGCTGCAAAGGTTGGCACACTGTGCGTGAAGAATAACATTTCAACAATAGTTTTTTGTCGAAGCAGATTGCGCGTTGAGATCATCGCAACATATTTAAAAGAACAGTGTAAAGGGTTTTCAGTTGCCGCATATCGTGGCGGATATTTACCCAATGAACGTAGATCTATTGAAAAGGGTTTACGTGAAAAAAAGATAAACGCGGTTGTCTCAACCAACGCACTTGAGTTAGGTATTGACATTGGTATGCTGGATTGTGCCATCTCTGTTGGTTATCCTGGCTCAATAGCTTCACTGCAGCAGCAGTCAGGTCGTGCTGGCAGGCGGGGAACCGATTCCCTTGCAATTATGGTTGCCACAAGCTCACCGCTTGATCAGTATATCGCAACCAATCCACACTTTGTGTTTGAAAACAATCCTGAGATGGCAAACATTAATCCTGATAACCTGCTCATTCTTATGGACCACATTAAATGTGCAGCATTTGAAATTCCCTTTGGTATTGATGAACTGTTTACACCACACCATAGCACCACCCGTGAGATGCTTGAATACCTGGCGCAAAAGAATATCTTAAAAGAATCAGCTGGCAAGTTTCACTGGATGAGTGATATCTACCCTGCAAATGATATATCATTGCGCAGCGCTTCACATGATAATGTGGTGATAGTTCATAAAGACAATCATGCACAGGTTATTGGCGAAATAGACCTTCCTTCAGCGCCAACCATGATACACGATGATGCTATCTATCTTCATCAGGGTCAGCAGTACTATATTGACAAATTAGACTGGGAACGCAGGATTGCCTATTGCCATGAAGTAGAATCCGATTACTACACCGATGCCGAAGAAAAAACCGATATCCATGTGCTTGAAGAATTTGAATCAAAACCGCTGTCAATTGCAACGTTAAGCCTGGGCGAGGTTAACGTACGCACTAAAGCTATCATGTTTAAAAAGATAAAATTTGGAACCCACGAAAATGTTGGCTGGGGAAAGATTAACCTTCCTGAACTGGAAATGCATTCAACAGCAATGTGGTGTAGCTTCAGCGATGAAATTATTAATACTATGGAACGCGAAGAAGCTGGTGAGGTATTCTTAGGTCTTTCATATATTTTACGCAACATCGCGCCACTGTATACACTATCTGATTATGCCGATATACGCGTTGTATTTGAAAACCGTTCACACTTCACCAATCAGCCAACAATCTTTGTATATGATGCCATCCCTGGCGGTGTAGGAATATCCGAAAGAGTATATCACATATTTGGACTGATAGCACAGGCATCACAGGAGGCAATAGCCGCTTGCAGCTGTACTCATGGCTGCCCTGCCTGTATTGGCCCCATGATCACCAGAGAAGGCATTAAAGAAAAAGTAATAGCATTACTTAAAAACTTACACCATGAATCTGAAGGACAAACTCAACATATACTACACTGACTCAGGCAAGCCTGTAACCGATAGTTCATGGATACAGGACGCAGGTGGGGAAATTATTACCACACCGTTTGGCCAAACCATTACGTTTGTGCAGCAATATCCAGTTGCATCATTACATATCGATGATACTGGCACTGACATTGCAGCCTACTGTGCAATGCATCGTATGGAACCTATCACACTTGACCAGTGTGTTTTTTTTGATATAGAAACAACATCACTGTCCAGCGGAACAGGCAATTATGCTTTTTTAATTGGCTTAGGATATTTTAGTGAAAACAAATTCACCGTTGAGCAGGTTTTCATGCGTCAGTATGGTGAAGAGCCAGCAGTACTTTTCCACTGCGCTGAACGGTTACAAAAATTTAAAACAATTGTAACCTTCAATGGCAAAACCTTTGACATCCCCATTATAAAAACGCGCTACAGGATTAACCGCATTCAGGGCTTCCCTGTTTCTATGCCCGTCATTGATTTACTTAAACCCGCACGCTCAATTTTTAAATCAATCTATGCAAGCTGTTCATTAAAATCACTTGAAGAGCTTCTACTTGGGATTACCAGGACCGACGATATACCAGGCTACCAGATTCCTGATGTGTACTTTACCTATCAACAAACAGGTTATGACCCGCGCCTTACTGCCGTTATTGAACACAATCGTATTGATATTACATCCATGGTGCTGCTACTTGTTTTTTTCAATTCCCTCTACACGCTTATACACACAAAGCAGTTTGATCAGGTACCCACACACCTGTATAAAAATATTGCAAAGCACCTATATTCCCGAAATATTCAACTGTTCATTGAACTCATTGAGTATGCTGGCTATGCATTGCTCGACAACGACCATTCCCTTTTTAAAAAGTTTTCAACTGCATTAAAGCGCTCTGGCCTTCTGGAGCAGGCCCTTACATTCTGGGAAAAGCATATAAATCTGTTTTCACTTGAGGAGTTAGCAAAACACTATGAACATCGTGTTAAAGATTATCATAAAGCACTGAGTTACTGCACTTGGGCGACAGCTCATAGTAAAGAGCTTTCAGATAACCAGAAGCTCATTGAACACTACACTGAGCGTTTCACCCACAGAATTAATCGATTGAACCGAAAAATACAATGAAACCATACCATTACCTTGCTCCCTATTATGACTATATGCTGAAACATGTTGATTATGCCACCTGGTATCATTATCTGCGAATGATAATGTGCAGGTATATTAATAATCCACGAACAGTGCTGGAGTTGGGATGTGGTACTGGCAAATTTGGTCCAAAGTTCTCCATGGATGATTATGAAATATATGGCATGGATAAATCACTTGAAATGTTAAAAATAGCAAAAGCGCGAGCATATAAACACTATCACGTATTTTGCGGCGACATTACACAGTTTGCTCTGTCAAAAACAATTGATTTTATTTTTTCTGTTCACGATACATTTAACTATATCCTGGATTATGATGATTTTGTCAGCGCATTACACTGTGTGCATAGCTGCATGAACAATGACAGTATCTTTTTATTTGATCTTACCACAGAGTATAATATTAAAAAGAATTTTCACAATAAGCTATTAACATTTCAAGTTAAAGGCACCGATATTCAGTGGTACAATGAATATGATAAACATTCAAAAATATTATACTCAAAGTTGACATTTACCAGGCATACCAATACACTGGTAGAAGAACATCTTCAGCGATTATATACAATTGATGAAGTACTACCTCTTATTGAACAATGCGGTCTTACAGTAGTTGATGTTGTTGGGGATTATACGCTTAAGCCACCCCATGAAGAAACAATTATGGTTAATTTTATTACAAAACGAGCACAACGATGATTGAAACTATTCTTTATATTCTTTCATTTGGTGCAGGCATTGCAGTGTTTTTATATCTGCTTTCCCTGTATCATCATATTAAAGAACGTCCAAAACCTGACAACAAGCAACCTGCACAAAAAGTAACGCAGGACAAAATACAATTCAAATCACAACCCGTTAATGAACCCGTACATTTAAAAGAAAGGACATGCCCAGTATGCGGATCAAAACTCAGCAAGTATGAAGCATTATATGCCTCAAAGATTGTAAAGGATAGCACAAAGATATTAATATATGGATGTCGATATTGTTATAAGCCACAGGAAGATCCAGATAAAAAAAAGAAATCAGATATATAAGCATTACTGTTTTCAAAGCACATTATTATATAGTCATTATCGTACTTAGCCATATATTCCAATGATGGGCATGAAACTGCAGAATTCCTTGAAAACAACTGGATACAACCCCTCAACATTATCATCCCGGTGATTAAGCATCAGTGCTATCTGCTGCTGATGGGCAGGACCCATGGGGAATACGATCATGCTATCAGGTTTGGCAACATGGAGTAATAGCAATGGCCGTTTTTTACAACCTGCCAGCACTATTATCGCATCAAAAAAACCTAATGATTCATCAATATCTGTACCATCGCCCTGGAAAATACGAATATTTGACAATCCTGTTTTTTTGAAGCGTTGTTTTGCCTGAACAGCAAGCTCTTCATCTATTTCAATGGTGGTTACTGATTTTGCAAGCTGTGACAACACTGCAGTTGAATAGCCTGAACCAGTACCAATCTCAAGAACATGGAAATCTTTCTTAATGCCGCAATACTGTATCATACGGGCAAGTGCAAGCGGTTCATCGCTGGTTTCGCCTCTGCCTATTGGAATTGGCAGTTGCCCATATAACCTGTCTTCATAAATTTCATCAAAAAAATCCTGCTGATCGACTGCTACAAATGCATCCAGCACCTTTTTTGGAATTTTATTTTTTTGCAAAAACTTGATAAATTCCTCTTTTCTTTTTTTCAGCGATTTCATAAACCCTGCACTTCCACTACTCAATAAATTGCAAAAGATAAGTAAGAAAATAGTCTGAAATAAGTATGGTCATGGATGACGCAACAACAGCCCGTATTGTAGCCCTGCCAACACCCTCAGCCCCACCAGATGTATTAAACCCCTGATAGCAGGCAATAATGGCAATTTCAATGCCAAAAAAAACAGATTTAAAAAGCCCTGTCAAAAAGTCCATGACACCTAAATAGTTAAAAACATTTTCAACATATTTGTCGATAGTTATCCCTAAATTAAAGTATGCTATGAATGCCCCACCTAATGAACCAACAACATCTGTAACAACAACAAGTACTGGCGTCATAACCAGGCAGGCTAAAAAACGTGGTACCGACAGATACTGAATTGGATTTGCATCAAGTGTGATGAGCGCATCAATCTGCTCTGTGACACGCATGGTGCCAATTTCAGCAGCTATGGCTGAACCAACCCTTCCTGATAAAAGCAAAGCGGTAAGCACCGGACACAATTCTCTAAACATTGCAATTGATACTGCGCTTCCAATAAATACTGATGATCCTGACATAAGGGAATCCATGGCTTTGCCTATCTGCAATGCCATAACCATGCCGGTGAAAAAGAGCGTGATACAGGTTACCGGCAAGGACTTGTACCCTATTTCAAGCATCTGTGTTAGAATATTTTTTGCATCAAATGGCGGCTTAAAAATCCATTTTACAGTTTGGGTAAAAAACAGTGAATGCTTGCCTACTGATTCAAAAAATTGAACAACCGTTCGTGGTATTGTTATTTCAGTGCCATTCATATCAGTCTTCACGAAATTTTTCAACATTCCCAAACTTCATATACTTGTCCCAGAAGCGTAACTCAATTGTTCCGGTTGGACCATTACGCTGTTTTGCCACAATGATATCAGCTATACCTATACGTTCAGTTTCTTTTTTAACTTTTTCCTCACGGTATATAAATAACACAACGTCAGCGTCCTGTTCAATTGCTCCTGATTCACGCAGGTCAGAAAGCTGTGGTTTCTGGTCAGTACGTGATTCCACAGCACGTGATAGCTGTGACAGTGCAATAACCGGAACCGATAGTTCCCGGGCAAGTTGCTTCAAGGCATTACTGATTTCAGCTATCTGCTGATGGCGTTCCAGTCTGTTATTGGACACAATGAGCTGGAGATAATCAACAACTATCAGTCCAACCTTCTGTTTCTGGGCAAAACGCCGTGCCTTTGCCCTGAGTTCAAAAATACTTAATCCTGGTGTGTCATCGATGAACATGGGGGACTTTTCCAGCCTTCCGGACACATCAATGAGCTTTCGCAACTGTTCACTGCTTATCTGGCCAGTTCGTACATGCTGCATATCAATCATTGATTCAATACACAATATTCGGGTTGCAAGCTGTGTTGCAGGCATTTCAAGGGAGAAGAACAATGTTGGCTGCTTTTCACGCAAAGCTACATGATTGGCAATATTCAATGCAAGCGCCGTTTTCCCCATTGATGGACGGGCAGCAATGATAATAAGCTCTGATTCATGAAAACCGGTAAGCATGGCATCCAGATCGGTAAATCCGCTTGCAATACCAGTAACAGGCCTTTTTGTTTCATACATGTGGCCTATGTCTTCAAGTGTCTGCTTCAACACACTTGCCAGGCTTTCAAAATCACTTGTTATGCGGCGCTGCGTAATGAGGAATATATCCTTTTCAGCATCATCAAGAAGTATTTTTGTGTCCAGGGTGGTATCGTATGATTTTTCAGCTATGGTGGTACAGGTTTCTATGAGCTTTCGCCGCAGGCTTAATTCTTTAACCCTGTTGGCATAAAACTCAGCATTGGCTGCAGTAGAAACCGTACGGTATATATTAACCAGTGCAGGGTCGCCACCAGCCTTCTCAAACTGCTTTTTGTCAATCAGCCGCTGCTTTATTGTAATAAGGTCAATAGGTATGGCTTTTATTTCTAATTCCCTGATAGCCTCATAAATCATTCGGTGGGCATCAATGTAGAAATCCTCCACCTGGAGGATTTCAATAACCTTTAATAAAGCATCTTTGCTTAATAGTATGGAAGATAAGCACGCAGCTTCGGCCTCAACATCATGAGGTGGCATGCCAGCATCAAGCATGCGGTTACTCCTTCACCACAGTAACCTTAATGGTTGCAGACAGCCCTTCATCCAATTTAATCTTTACTTCATGTTCCCCTGCCTTCTTTATTGGCTCAGGCAATACTATTTTTCGTTTATCAATTGAGTATCCCATGTGCGATAGCTTTTGTGCTATATCAATTGCAGTAACTGAACCAAACAGCTTATCCTCTTCGCCAACCTGTGCACCAATTGTCAGGGCAACATTGGATAATGCTTCTACAAGTTTCTGCCCTTCTTTTTTGCGTTTTTCCTTCTTTATTTTTACAAGCTTCTTCTGATGTTCTATTGCTTTTGCACTTGATTCATTATAAGGGATGACAAGTTTCTTGGGCAAAAGGTAGTTGCGTGCATATCCTTCTGCAACCTCTTTTACATCACCTGCTTCACCTAAATTTGAAATATCCTTCTGTAATATGACCTTCATAGTCAAACTCCTTTGAAAAAAATTAAACAATCTTTCTAAAATTCATCCAGAAATCAATGATGCCCAAACCCATAAGCATCGTTATGATAAAAAAGAGCACCTGAAACCCCAATAGTATGCCAACAAATAACAGCACTACACCGTAAAGTTTAGGCCATTGCTTTTTCTCAAAATAGAAACTTACGATGGACAATCCCTGAATGGTGTACACCACACACAAAATAAGACCCACATTAAGAGCTATTGCCCATACTATATGATCACTGCTGCTTAAAAGCACTGTTGCCCAGCTTGCAATAAGCAAAAAAACAGTCCACTCATTAATACGAAATAAAGCAAACGTGCTGTTAGAATTTGTTAAAAATTTAAACCGTATAAAAAAGGCATACACAAGAACATATATAAAAAGCGAAATAACAATTGAACTGAAAAAATACGAAAATGGCATAAGTATGCGCATTGTTGGCATAAAGTTTTCAAGTTGCTGCATCATAACTGACTTTTCTGCAGCACCTAACGATGATCCTTCAATCATCTGCTGTATCATTGCGTGGTTGTCTGCAACTACATCAACACCTTTAAGATAATATTGCAAATAGTAGACAACAAGAAGCGAAAACCACAATACCAGCACACTTGTCATAAAATATTTCTGAAATGAAAACCGTTGTGCTGTATACCCAAAAATTGCACCGGCAATAATAAATTGTATACCGATCATTTCATTTACAAGGTACGATAGACCTATATAGCTGGCTGTTGCAATAATGATAAGAGCTATCGCACCCAATTGTGATTGCAGTTTGTACACCAGCATAGCTATAACTACGCTTAAAGCTATGCCAAGTATAAAATGAAGCAGCAGTTCCACAATGTCACGTTAAAAAATTATTTTACAACAAACGGCAACAATGCGATAATACGAGCACGCTTAATAGCACGTGCCAAATGGCGCTGATGCTTTGCACAGGTTCCCGTAATCCGCCGTGGGAGTATCTTACCTCTATCAGTAATAAACCTGACCAGCAAATCCGGATTTTTGTAATCAATAGCTAAGTTTGGATCTTCGCAGAAACGACATACTTTTTTCTTAAATTTAGGTATTCGCTGCACCTGAACAGCAGTTGCCAGCACCTTATCATCTTCTTCAGGAGCTACCGCTTCCGGCTTAACTTCCTGAGGATTAACATTGTCCTGCGCCTCTATAGTTTCATCATGTTTAATTTCTTCACTCATTATAGTACTCCTTATACCTTAATGTGAATAGTTAGAATGGTATCTCATCATCAGCAAATGGCTGATCGCTATTTATATCAACGGGCTCATCTTGTTCGATAGTAACCTGTGAATCAGACTGCTGCCTGCCACCCAAAAACTGTAACGATTCAGCAACTATTTCCACCGTTGAACGTTTGTTTCCTTCTTTATCCTGCCAGGAACGCTGCTGCAGTCTTCCTTCCAATGCCAGTTGCTGCCCCTTTTTACAATAATTGGCAACAGTTTCAGCCAGCTTGCCCCATGCAACGCAATTAAAGAACGAAACAACTTCCTGCTTTTCGTTATTCTTTACATAAATCCTGTTATTGGCCACTGAAAAGGAAACAACAGCTGACCCACCCGGAGTGTATCGCAACTCAGGATCCCTGACAACTCTTCCTACCAGTATAACCTTGTTTAAATCACCGGCCATACACGTCACGCTGTTTTGCTTAGTGTTGGAAGTTTAACAAAAAGATATCGGAGGATATCCGGCTGCAATCTGAATTCGGCAATAATATTGCTCACCGCTGTGGGATTTATCTGGGCAATAAAATATTCATAGTAACCGTCATTTGCCCTGTCGATAGTATAGGCTAAACTCCGTATACCCCATGGTTCATCAGATTCAATAACAACCTGATTTTTCTTTAAAATTTCACGGACCTTTTCTTTAAGCGATTCTAGCTTATCCGAAGGCCGCAATATGACTATTAATTCGTATTTATTCATTGTTACCCCCTATGGATAATAGTAGCTGCACTGCATACGCGTGCAGCAGAAGGACTACCACTATTTTTGCACATAATACAATTTGCAACAACTTTTTTTCAATACTTTTTTATGGGAACTGTAAATTTTTAAAAACTAATTTTTTGAATTCACCACAATGGTATCCTAAATTTAATCCCTCCAGGGTTCTACGATATGTATGAGTACATTAATTATAACAATTTTACCTGACGTTAACAATTTGCCCTTGACGTGAAATGCTTTATTTTATATTATTTCACTGGTTTTTTGGGCAAAAATTGCCTGTAATGACACCATGTATTGACTGACTTTCTGGAGAAAATTGTATCATGAAAAAAATTACCAGAACAAATGACATTAAAACCAATACCCCTATCCGGGTGTATAAAAAAGGGTATGGATATGCATTGCTGACATTAATTGAAAATAATGACCTATTCCTTATATGCAAATCACCTGACGATTTTTTTACGTTTATCCCGGAAAATGAAACTATTGAATGTTATATATGGCCATATCCTGATGGTTCGTATGATTTCACCACTACAGTGCTGGGTAAAATATCTTCACCATTTCCCATCATTTTACTTAAACATACCGATTCCGTTGTCTATAACCCCACACGTCAGTGTCTCAGAGCTAAAGTAAATATTCCCTTTACCTTCTTTACATTTTCAATTAATACCACAAAAAGCTTTTCTTCTGAGGATATACAATGGCACCAGGGTACTATTCTTGAGCTTACTGACAGGGAAGCAGTACTTGAAACAGCAATGAAACCGGAACATTTTATTAAAGGCCACCTTCACTTAGATACAAAAGATATAGATATAACCGGCAAAGTAACGGGTATCAACAGCACTCATTATGATATTTCTTTTGTAGGGCTGGATGACGCTGATAGGATTGCAATATTGGATTATATATTCACCGTTTACCGGGAATAATCCGCTATTTTACCACCACAGCACCATCTTCCAGAATGATATCACATAGTATGGAATCTATTCGAGAATTGAGTGGTGTTGCAACAACAAACTGGCCGCTAAACTCAAAGGTGTCCTGTGGTTGTAAAAGATCTGAATAATCTTCTTTATCGGTATAGCAATAATACAGAATCTTTATCTTTGGAAGATTGACAGACAGGATAATTCTATATTTCTTTTTTAAAAGATTAGATTCTTCTACTTTGATAACCTGGCCCTGAGCTTTAACCACTTTATC
>Ga0209409_1001726_pt1 | contig 17938 bp, 20 predicted proteins | sample AD_JPNMR1_MetaG_FD_184424 | JGI IMG/M metagenome (GOLD analysis project Ga0209409, IMG submission 184424) | Active sludge microbial communities of municipal wastewater-treating anaerobic digesters from Japan - AD_JPNMR1_MetaG (SPAdes) (version 2) | ecosystem: Engineered > Bioreactor > Anaerobic...
CGATTCATATATGATGCCTCCTGTATTTTTTGATTTGTGGTTACTTTGCGTGCAACTCACATTTCAAATTGTACAGTGTGGCATCTCTTTTTTCAAAGTTCATTATTTTTCTTTACAGGAATGCTCCACTTAAAAGATAATAAGGATTTCTCTTAAATTGGTATTTATCCTTTTTGCATTTATGTTAATTCAATATTAACAAATTCTAAATTAATATCGATGAGTGTTGGAGCTTTGAAGGAACTTTATTATATTAGATTGACGACAACGAATGTACTGTCGCTCCAGAATTGTATTAAATATTTCAAGATAAATTAAATAAAAAATTTTAGTAATCTAGGCCATAGTAATAAATACTTTTAGCCTGAATTCGAATATTATGAATTAGATATAAATTAAACCAAGGAGGTTTCTACCATGTCGTGCCACCGATCGCGAAGAGATTATCGGGATGGGGAACAAGAATTTAACTGTCTGCATATATTTCTTCTCTTACTTTTATTACACTGTTTTTGCGGATGTGGAGACAGAAGAATTATTCCTTTAAATGACAGCTTAACTCCAGCCGATTAATTAAGATTAATTAATAAGTAAATAATCTCACCTCAAGAGCTGTTCCGGACACCCGATTCAAATTGTTTGGTACAGCTCTTTTTTTAATTATTTCAGTATATTCATAAACTAGTTATTAAACAAAAATTAAAATTTGGGCATAAGTCTTTTGGTCTGCCAAATAAATTGGTAAAATAATTGAAACAATAATATTTAATAAATTACTTAAGTTAAGGATATTTGATGGATAAACAATTGATTAAGACTTTATGGCGAATGTTCATAATCTTCTTCAGAATCGGCGCTTTTACAATTGGTGGTGGTTATGCCATGTTACCACTGATTGAACAAGAAGTGGTTGATAAAGAAAAATGGATTTCAGCTGAAGACATTGTTGATGTTTTTGCGGTATCACAAGCAATTCCGGGGGTAATCTCAATTAACTCTTCAATGATTATTGGCTATAAAGTAGCCGGTCTGCCAGGGATTATTGTTGCCAGCCTGGGAGTTATTTTACCCTCTTTTATTACGATCCTGCTGATAGCTTACCTGTTAATAAATATCCGGGATAATGTTTATATTATCAAAGCCTTTAATGGTGTTCGGGCAGGTGTGACGGCTCTCATTGCCCTTTCTGCTGTCAAACTGGGTCAAAAAACGATACGCAGTACTTTCGGTGTGATCTTGGCAATTAGTGCATTTATTGCTGTCATCATATTTGATGTCCATGCTTCGTGGACAATTCTTTTGGGAGGGCTGTTGGGGTTGTTAGTTTTTGGATTGAAAGGTAATAAACAAAAATGATTTACTTCCAACTGTTATGGACCTTCTTTAAAATCGGTATTTTTAGTTTTGGCGGGGGCTATGTGATGATTCCCTTAATTCAAAAGGAGATTGAGCTGCATGGCTGGATCTACTCCAATGAATTTGCTGACATTGTTGCTATTTCACAAATGACCCCAGGTCCAATTGCGGTCAATACTGCAACTTATGTTGGAGCAAGAGTGGCTGGTTTTTGGGGTTCGTTCTTTGCCACCCTTGGAGTTTCACTTCCGTCATTTATTTTAACCCTAGTTATCGTACGTTTTTTAAAGCGTTTCAGTAATAACGCAACAGTCGAAGCGATTCTAAAGGGCGTCCGTCCTGTTACTATCGGTTTAATTGCCACTGCTGTTGTTTTTTTTGCAGAGATGTCTATTCTCAAGACTGACTTTTTAATAATTATCAAGCGGATTATTAGCAAAAATATCATTCATTTACTAACCGCAAATATTAATTACGGATCGCTCCTGATCTTTACTGTTATTCTGATCGGTGTTAAATATTTTAAACTCAATCCAATCTTAGCTGTCTTTCTAGCAGCGGTTTTAGGAGGTTTCCTAACATAATTTAAGAATTTTACCAAGAACAGTCAAGCTAAAAAGATTAACAACAACCAATAACGGAACTCCAACTACAAACTTTAGATGACGGGTTTTATGATGAAAAACTTTCATTCCACAATAAATCCCAACTGCACCGAAGAAGATTGAACAGACCATCAAGGTGAATTCTTTGATTCGCCATCTTCCTTCTCTAGCTCTTTGTTTATCGACTGCCATCAATAAAAAACAGATTAAATTCCAGCCAATTAATAATCCCACCAAAAATCGATAATCCAAGTTCGGTCCCCGCCTTGAGTTAGAAGTGTTTTTTGCGATTTTGCACAATATGTTCTTTCAGATAACATACAAAATTGGTAGCATCCCTAAGATAATCAAGCGGTATCAGTATTTCATAACCATCTGTCTCTAAATACAACGTTTGATAAACTATATTATAGCCATGAAGTTGACTCCACGCAATCTTTTTCCATTTAACCAATCTTTTGATCGCAAAGTAAGATTCATTGGTCTTAATTTGAAAAAGGAGCCGTTTAATAATCAAACTTAAATTTAAAAGAATCATCAAAAAAACAGATTCCACTATAATCCCATAGCTACTTCCAGTGTGGATATAATACAATATAGTAATAACAGTCAGACAGGTTAATATTACGGAACTCTTCCCAAAGAATTTATTTTCCCAGATTATTTCATCCATTAATACTCCCAACTCTCACTTAATCTTAATTTATTTTTCTTTGAACACAATATCAATTGCTAACCCGGCTGCTAACAACAGTATCGTTTCTTTCTGGGATAAATTTTCATTTTCATTTAAGGCAATCACATAGTTATCTGCTGATGTAAAAAACTCTTTGGCAATACCAGCCCATTTTTTTGTTATTGTACCCAGCTCAAGACCAGTTTCACTTAATAATTTAAAATTCCAACCCTTCCAATCACCTTTAATTTCTGCTACTTGCCGATCGGTTGCATCATATACCCAAAAGCCGCCACCCAATGTTATTAATTTACTTTTAAAGTAACCCAGAAATTCACCGTCTCTGCTACGTACTTCAACTCTAGAACGGAGAAATGAAAAAGGTTTCTTGATCGAAAACACTACCGCATTTGTTTCTAAATCATAAACATTGACCGTAGTTGGCAACAACAACTTATTAATCAATAAACGCAACAGTTTAATCAGTTGACCCGGTTCTTCTTTGGCAACACCAATCTGCTGATTGGTATCAGGGTCAAAGATATCATAGGTCCCCGCTAATTTCATAAAATCAACCTGTTCCTTAATGAAAAAAAGTTTCCTATCTAACAACATTATTTACCCTCCAGAAAAAATAGATTAACTAACTTTAAATAATTAAATCTCATCAATTAATATTCCTTTCATATTTAATAAAAAAATTACTATTTTTTTAAATAAAAAAAGCCGGAATACGGCTCTTTACAATTTTTTATTATATTCATTATTATTATTAGCATCCGGGAATACTTCCTACCGTGATGCCGGGATACATATCTGTTGCCCTACGAAAATCCGGTTGGGATCCAGTCCCGGATTGGCACGCAAAATAGCATCCACTGACGTTCGATATCTCGAAGCCAGCGAAAATAATGTGTCACCGAACATAACCGTATGAATTACTCCTCCAGGACAAACCGGAGGTCGCGGTACCGGTACTGCCGGTATGCATATTTGTTGCCCAATAAATAAACGGTTTGGATTAACACCCGGATTGGCTCTTAAAAGCGCATCAACCGTAATTCGATATCTGGCTGCAATTGTAGAAAAAGTATCTCCCGCTCTAATAGTATAGATAAACCCTCCAGGACAAACCGGTACCGGAATTGAGTCCGGGATACACAATGGTAATCCGGACCGGAGCCCAAAAACTAATAACAGCGGATTAGCCCTTCGCAGCTCCGCTTCGCTAACTCTAAACCGTCGCGCAATGCCAGATAAGGTATCACCCTCCCGGACAATATAAATCCTTCCGGAACAGAGCCGTTGTTGCGGTATTGGTACTCTTAAACGTTGCCCTGGAGTTACCTGTTCCAAGTTTATATGCGGATTATTAAATGCTAAGGCCTCAATGGTCGTCTCAAATTCACGCGCAATGTCTTCATAGGTATCGCCTGGTTTTAATTCAAGTTCGGTTTCAAAGGAACTGATATCATAATAATAATCATCAAACAATGGGATCACCTCATTTAAATATTTTCATCCCATTATATGTTCGAAGCAGAAAACTGTGCTAACGGCATAGTTGTTTGTAAATCAAATTATAAAAAATATATATATTACAAAATTTATGGAACATTTTTGGGATTAAACCGTCAAATATAAGATAGAACTTTTTAAAGGAGGCTTCCGTTATGAGAAAGTACATACTAATAGTTCTATTATTAGTATTTGGCTTAATTGGAGTTGGAACAATATATGGCCGTAACTACCGGCCAGGACCAGATCGCCCGGTAAGATATTCAATGCCGCCTGCCCAAATCAAAACCCAACAAATACTTAGGACAACCAACGGTATTATTCGCCGTGCGCAGTATACTGCCAGAGGTGGTAAAATGCGTCATGGATTAGGTAAAGCGATCGCCCACCAACGCAAGGCTCATGAACTCTATTTTGAAGGATGGTACGAACGGGCAATCGCTCATTCGATTGAAGCCCGAAAAATAGCTGGCCAATTAATCCGCGGTAATCGGGGTAACTTTAGTGACAGTGACATCTACTTTGATACCAAGGGTGTTTACTACTACCGGAACAGTTCTGAAAAAGATTTGGAATTAGAGATCAAAATTAATCTGGTTGATGATAACACTGCATTAGATTTAAACTTTGAAACGGATTTTTAAATAATCACTAAAGATAAACAAAAAGCTATTGGAGATTCCAGTAGCTTTGTTTGGTTCTTATCTATTAAATTAACTATTTTCGTTTGAACTTAATATTCTTGCCAGTGTACCTTGGTTATATCATAGGTATCTGAGATTAACAAAGAGCTTTTTGAAGTTTCTGATGGTAATTTGCGAACTATACTAGACACAATCGAAATTACGGTCCAGGATCTGTTTGTGGATTGAGAGCAATTTAAAAAGCCAAGCTGGCTGTTCGCTTGGCTTTCTTACTGTTCAACATTTATTCTGATTTCCATGAATTTGCTGCTAATTTTACTGAACGATTAGTGTCCCGTCATTTAAAATATAAACATAATCATAACCAAAACTATTGATATATTTATCAAAGGTCTTCCGCCATTCAAGCTTGTAGTCGCGATCATATTTGGCAATTACCAGGTCCGTATTGTAAAACTCACGGGCAGCTTCAAATGGCGGCGGAACTCGTCCTAGTATCCGCTGTTTGCTAAGGATTAATCCGCCATCATTTACCAATTTAATAATGCCACCCAGTTCCAGTTTCAAGCGTTGTTTCTCATTGCCTAATTGGTCAAAGATTATTATTAATCCGCTATAATTGTTGGCAATGATATCACCATCTTCTCTTACCACAACCTGTTCAATCATCTTTTCGATCTTTATCTTTTCTTTCCTATCATTAACAAATGTTCCTTGGACTGCCCCAATATTTTCTTTCTTCCAGACCAAAGTCCCATTTTGATTAAGTTTAGCCAAAAAACTATTGGTTAGATATCCGTTGACCAATGTATTACCGACAATCAAAATTTGGCCATTAACTACTTCTAAAACTTTGTAATTAAAAAACTCATCCTTAGCTGCACCATAAGACCATTCAATATTACAGTCAGGATCTAATTTAATGATTGTATTAGCATAAGTTGAATCCTGGGACGCATTGATAACAATCCCCAGTGCCGGATCATATTTTGCCAGGTGGTGCTGGAATCTCGGTAAACTTTTTTGTGCCAGTAAATTACCATCATTATCTAACTTGGTGATTACCGCTTCCAGTGGAATGCTATGGTCTTCAGTCTGCATCTCATTAGCCCAACGCCAATTACCAACTGCAACAAGCTCTTGACCCTTGGTAATAAAAACATTTTCAAAGAGACTGTTGCTTAAATCTGTAAATTCTCTTCTCCAAACTTCTTCACCAGTACTGTTACATTTTAGAATGTAACTTTTTTGAGCCGCTCTTTCCTGTAACGCTAAATACAGATTGCCGGCGTTATCATTAAGAAATGCGGTTATTACCGGATCTTTAAGTAAGAAAGAATGTTCTTTAGTCCAGATCAATTCTCCGTTTTTTGCAATCTTATGTATTACCAGAACTTTGCCAATTGGTTCATCTGGTTTAACCTGACGCAAGTCACACCCGATAAAGCCATCATCCGCTTCAATCAGTTTGAAAATTTCTGCATTATAAGTGAGATTAAATTTAAGCTCCGGGATTGATTCAACATTAATATTTTTTAAAGTAACATTAGCATCAAAAATTTCCGGGACTTGCTGCCTTTTGCATGAAACCAACATCACAATTGCCACTATAATTAGGAAGATCTTAAATTTATTCAACTTTAATACCACCCTTTAGAATCCGTTATCGTGCCATTTCAAAATTTGTCCGCATATCATTTGACGTAACTTTTTCTTGGAGTATTTTATTTCTTTTTTCAGAAAGATTTCTAATACTTCTGCTTAGATCATATTTATTTGGTACTAAAGGCTCAATCTCCTTATACTTTTCCAAAAAACGCCCCTTCTCCGTTTTTAAGCTTTCATGAGCCTCATAATATTGCTTCCAGCTGGTAATACCTGCTTTGTCTAACCGTTGTTTAACTTGTTCATATTGTTGTGCTTCATCTTTTTTAGTAAAAATTTTACTAATAATACCTTTCTCTTGTTTCGCTTGATACTGGTCAATGAATTCCAAATCCGATTTTACCATCCGTAATTTATTAGTTCTTTCATTTAAAGAGTTATTATAGGTTTCAAGCTTTTTGATCTTGCTCAACATTTCGTTCTGTTTATCAAGCTTAAGAGTGATCTCATAAAACCGTTTTGCTTCAAAAGCTGGTTTCATTTCATTTTCATTCCATTCGTAGATTGAAAGTTTTTTTTCTTGATTGACAAAATCTCCACTAATCTCTTGATACAGTCTTTCAGTCTGTCTTTCTTTTACCGGATCCTTTGATGGATTTATACCGGTTTTTGCTTGTTCAGCCTTTTGTAGCAAATATTGCAAAGCTTCGTCATATTTTGGTATTTTTGTTGGATATAATGCCAATTCGGAAGTGTTTTTTTCAATTTGCCGATCTAACTCTTTAATTTGTTGTCCACAGTAAGCCGTAATCAGTTTATCTTCTGGTTTCTTCTCCATTAATTCCTGCAATCGTTCTCTACTTTTCAATTGAAAGATCAGTGTTTGCTTTAAAATCTTGCCACGTTCATCCCGTTCAATTAAATATAAATCTTTTTCATACCCCGTTTTAAATTTTGGTATATTACCACTTAATGAATCTATTTCTTTCGCAGTCGCTTCAATTTCCTTCTTTAACGCACTATACTCGCTGTACTTCCTTCTATAGACAATACCTTCTTGCTTTCTCACCTTTAAGTTACCCAGAAATTGCTGCAAGTCTTCTTTAGTTTTAAATTGACTCAAAAGTCTCCGCTTTGCTTCTGTTACTTTATATCTGCTTTCTTTTGGCGGAAATACCAGTTTTCGATTAAGATAATTTGGTTCAAAAATAGCATACTTCTGGTAATATTGTTGAACTCTTGCTTCATCTTGAGGATTTTTGGGATCAATAAATTCAGCTGATTTACCATTAGGATTTAAACCCAAATAATCCCTTTCATGGGTACTTAAACTTCTTTCCAAATAATTGATTCTTTCATCTAAATAGCGCCCTATTTCCCGGGTTGTTGGGGGAATACTGGTTGTAGCATCAAGTAAGTACTCTTGATTTTCCTTATTAAAACCTTGCAGATGAATCGAAACATCCAACCCTTGTTTTAGATTTTCAAAATTCCTATAAGTATAGTTAGATGAACTGTACGCCCAGTCCAATTGATCTTTAACTTCCTTGATTTTATCCAAATTCCGCTCGTTGGATTTTTTTGTTAATTCATCTACATACTCTTTTTTCAAACAGTTTATCCTAACAAATGATTCATGAAGCTTCTCCCTAAATTTAATGACCAGATAAGCATGTTTAGAGATCTCAATATTGTTAAGTTTGATACTTCCGTTACCTGATATCAAACATCCTGCTTGAATTGCTTTTTCTCTAACAACATCCAATTCTTTTTTGGTTTCAGTTGTTAACCTTGGATCTAACTCAAAATCATTTAAATTAACTGGTATTATGGTGTGATCAGGATTATACTTGTAAGAATCCTTTAAATTATTCAAGATCATGTCTTTACTGTTAGGAATAGCATATTGAAGCAATCCACCCTTGCCATAATGAAAGTTATTAGTAACCTCACCAACAGCTACTTTGACTGGTTCATTTAAAACATAAAACCGGGCATCGGTTTTGTATTGTGGGGTTTTTGTGTATCTAGGATCATAATATGGATGAACTTGAACCCCCTGACATAAACTGTTGCTATCAAAGTTAGACTTAATAAGCGCTTCTATATTGGTAAAATAGTATCCTATGTGCTCGGGTTCTGGTCCTGCTAACGCTACGATGATTGTACCTTTAGGATATTCTATTTCTTTAATTTCGTCATTTCCAATATAAAATTTCTGATTTTGACACAAATCATGAAATTCTCTCGGTTTATCAGTCAACTCACTGACTATTTGCATAAAAATCACCCCTTACCAGATGTAATTTATCGCTATCATAATAGTCCTCTCGCGATGATCCACATCTAACTCAACCTGTCCCCAGGAAAAGTCATTTTGATAGTCAATAATATCAGTCTGTAAAATTTTTTGGAGAAACTCCTGATGCTGGATTATAACCTGTTGAAATTCTGCCTCACTGAGTTTAAAATTGGCATAAGGTTCTTCTCCTACATTAAGATAGAGATTGATTATTGACATTCTTTCTGTAATAAAAAATGTACTGATAATCACTTCTTCATTTGCTACTTTCAATGGTTTGAAGAGCAGATGAAAACCTTCATCCGGATTTTCTTCATCTAATAATTCCCTCAATTTGGAATTCTTGACTTCATCGAATGACATTCCTGCTTTTAATCTCAAATCGTCACTAATAACAAGATCGCCAGTATCTTTGTCAATAATCATGATCCTTCCTCCACATATTCAGCCGTTTACACTTGATAATCTCCATTTTAAAATGGAATAGCTTTAAACACAATCTATTTAAATAATATTTGCCAAATAGTCATTAATTTCAGTAAACGATTCAAAAGCAATAAACGGATGGTTTTTCTTTTGAAGCAGTTTTTGCAAATGTCCCGTTGCAAAAACCAAATCCGCTTCCAATGCTGCTTTAAGGTCCGGCTCACTGTCCCCGGCAAAGAAAACCTTGGAATATTTCTGCTTTAATTCTTTAACAACTAAAGATTTGTCAATCCCATAAGTTTCTGAATAGAATGGGCTGTCAGGATCAGCTACTAACTGGATACCCCCATCTTCATAATAACCACGATTTGAAATAACCTGAACACCCTTAATCTGTTTGTATTCAAGCAGTCTTTCAATATAATAACTGGTCCCGGCGCTTAAGATCACAAAATTGCCGCCATGTTGTCTAACCCACTCAATAAATGTTTTAGCATGCCTGTCGAGGGGAATCGTCTTGATCGCTTCAAAAATCTCCGTTTCACTACGATTAATCGAACGAAAAACAGTGGCCAAAAACTCGCGGACGTTCATCTTCCCCTGCTGCCAATCGGCAATTATTTGCTGACCCCGTTCTTTTAAGAATTTTTCAACCACAATTAAATAAAAATCTTCTTTCGTTAGAGTACCGTCAAAATCTGAGATGAAAACAAATTTATCCATCCATGCCGCTCCTAAGATTATATTTTTAAAACCTAATACTAAATCCAGTTAAATAAATTCAATAAATGCTATTCCTTTCCTTCTGGTTAACAAACATCTAATTCAAAAAAATCATAAAAAAAACTGGATAAAATAATATAATAACCAAAATCCGGTTTTAATGTAGTTTTACAAAATGATAGTCTGTTGTTGGATATGAACTATTCATTTTATGGTAACCAGCTCATTCTAAAATCCCCATAATAATTCGCAGGTGTTTCGCTGCCAGTTCCAAGGGCATCAGCGGTTTTTCCTTCCCTTCGATACAATTCAGAAAATGATTGATCAATGGAATATTATCATTGTGAGGATGCCCGGACAGATCAACAGTCAAAATCTCCGTTACCGTCTTGCCATCACTTGCTTCATAAAAATACTCAATCTCATTTGCTTCCCAACTCAAATAACTGAATTTTAATCCCCCTTTTGTCCCATAAATCCGGGTTTCACCCCGGACTTCACAATGGACCCCGGCACCCCGTTCATAGTAATAAGTCAAACCGTTATCAAAATTAAGATAGGCAGCACCATGTTGTTCAATATCAGCTTCATCACCAAGCGTACTTCTCAACCGATTTACTTTAAACGAACTGATCGACTGGATCTGGGGCAAATCATTCAAGACCCCCAAATGAAATGAAAGATCGTATTCGCCCCAATCAAAGAACGGTCCGCCACCAGCAAACTTACATTGTGTTGCCCATAAAGCTTTAGGATTCCAATCCAGATAAGTCTGGGGTGATAATTGAGTGTGGACAATATGATAGATGGTCCCAAGCTTGCCGGAACTGATTAAATCTTTAACATAGGTAAATTTCGGCTGTAACCGTGAATGCCGGCAGGAACACTCCAGCATCACCAGTTCCGGATGGTTCTTAGCTTCCTCCAGTATAAGTCCGATCTCGTCCTCGGAAATCGCCATCGGTTTTTCCAGTAAAACGTGTTTTCCGGCTTTAATTGCATCGAGTGCCATTTGGGCATGGGTAAAAGGTGGCGTTGCAATAATAACTGCATCAACCACAGGGTCAGCCAAAAGCTCACGATAATTGAGAGTCCCCCGTGCAAGCCTGTATTTCGCCATTACTTCCTTAAGCGTCTTTTCTGTCTGGGTCGCAACCCATCTGACTTCAGCACGTCCATCTTCTAACAGACATTCAATATGGTTTGCGCCCCACATTCCAACCCCAATAACAGCAACTTGGATCTTTTTCAATTAATTACCTCCGACTTTACTTTGATCAAGGATTATAGTTTGCTTCATTAAGAAGAGCTATTATATTCAAACAGTCCTCCTCAAGCTTTTATGATTATTTTGTTTAATAGATTCCAGCAAAGAACAAAACTTCCTTTCAAAGATTATTATTTCCGTAAAGTTAATATTTTTTTAAGCAATCGGTATTTAACTTTACAACTATACTGATAAAGAGTAAAATAATCTATAATCTAATAGTTAATAATAATCCTTCAGGGCAGGGTGCGGCACTACTAGCTAAGCATTAAACAACCAAGCAATTGCCAATTCCCGACCGGTGGTAAAGGGTTTTTCCCTAAGTCCACGAGCCTAATGGCTGATCTGGCGCAATTCCAGAACCGACGGTATAGTCCGGATGAAAGAAGGTGGATTGGTCCACAGATTTGCCCTGAAATTGTCAGGGCTTTTTTATTTGGTCTGATTGGAGCTAAAAGAATGAAAGACTCATTAATTGAGATTCAAGATATTTCATTAGCGTTTAATGATAAAAACTATCCCGAAATTGACCATGTCAATCTGGAGATCAACACCGGTGAAATTGTCAGTTTGGTTGGTCCCAGCGGTTGTGGCAAGTCAACCTTATTACGCTTGATTACCGGTGTGCTTACACCTGACAGTGGAAGTATTATCATTAACCAACTGACTGCCAATTCTAACACCGATTCGGCTTTTTTTGGTTTTGTTCCCCAGGATTCACTACTACTCCCCTGGCGGACAGTAATCGAAAATGTTTATCTCCCGCTTGAAATAACCGCTGCAACTAATGACAAAAGATTATTTGAAGAGAAGGCACAAAAAACTTTAAGTCTCGTCAATCTGTCAGGGGTCGAAACCAAATATCCGCAACAATTATCCGGTGGCATGAAACAACGGGTTGCCCTGGCAAGAGCGTTAATCGGTAATCCTAAGTTACTACTCTTGGATGAACCTTTTGCTGCTTTAGATGCAATCTCCCGCAGCCAGTTACATTTAGAGCTCTTAAAGATTCAAGCTCAAACCAGAGTAACCATCTTATTAGTAACCCATAACATCTTTGAGGCAGTCTTCTTATCACAACGGGTATTGGTCATGGGAGAGAAACCGGGACGGATCCTTGGTGAAGTACCAATAACCATGCCATGCCCACGAACCCTGAAGCAGCTTAGTCTTCCGGAGTTTGGTGCTCTGGTCGGTAAAGTCCAGGAACTGTTGGAGACCGGATGGGGTGATTACTATGAACAATAATGATCTCTCTTTCAAAATCAAAGTGAAACTAATGTCATTGTTACCGCTCTTTCTGACCATAATTCTTCTGGTATTATTATGGCAGCTTTTATCACTCTTTTATGACCCGTTTATCTTACCGTCACCAATTGAAGTGTTCCAACGATACCTGGCACTAATTAAAAACGGTAATCCATTCAAAATCCATTTTCTGATTACGCTTTGTGAGGCAGTTATTGGTTTCAGCAGTGCAGCTTTACTTGCTTTTCCGCTTGGATATTACATGTACCGCCATCCGTTTTTAAACCGGTTGATCATGCCGGTAATTGTAGGGATTCAAGCCATACCAATCGTAGCATTGGCGCCACTATTGATCATCTGGTTTGGTTTCGGGCTTAGCTCCAAAATTCTCATCGCCGGACTGGTAGCTTTCTTCCCCATCTTAACCAATACAATCATTGGACTGCAGGAGACTGACCATCGCCTCCGGGAGCTGTTCACAATTATGGGAGCTAACCGGCAACAGATCTTCTTCAAATTGGAAGTCCCTTCGGCGCTGCCGATTATTTTCGGCGGTTTGAAGATGGGATTAACGCTTTCGGTTATTGGAGCGGTTGTCGGAGAATTCTCCGGTTCCGGTAAAGGTTTAGGCTATTTGGTTAACTTTGCGCGGGGAACCTTTGACACTCCGTTAATATTCGTTGCTTTAATTGCCTTAGCGTTATTAGGGTACGGATTGTTCTATTTCCTATCAATAATTGAATCGTCAGTAATGCCTTGGAAAAGGCCTAATCAAAAATGAAGGAGGAGCTTCAACATTGAATAAAAAGGTCCTGATTTTAGCTGGTTTAATATTATTGATTATCACAGGCAGTCTGGTCTATCTGAAACAACAGTCCAAGCCGGTTTCCAAAGTACTGCTCGGAATGACTTATATTCCAAATGTCCAATTTGCACCGTGGTATGTGGCGAAAGAAAAAGGCTTTTTTGCCGCAGAAGGTCTAGAAGTTGAATTTGACTACCGGATGGATATTGATGCTTTACAACTTGTTGCCACGGGACAGATGGATTTTGCCATCGCCGGCGGCGATCAGGTGATCACCGCCCGGTCCCGGGAGATTCCGGTTGTCTATTTGATGAGCTTATATGCCAAATTTCCGCCCACAATCATTGCCAAAGCTGAATCCAATATCAAATCAGTTGAAGACTTAAAAGGGAAAAAAGTCGGTCTGCCGTTATATGGCACTAACTTGTTGGCAATTCAAGCAATTCTGCATCAAGCCGGAGTTTCGCAACAAGAAGTTCAACTGGTAGATATCGGCTATACCCAGATCGCTTCTTTAATTGCTGACAAAGTTGACGCCGTAGTTGGTTTTGCCAATAACGAACCAGTCAAATTGAGATTAGAAGGACATCAGATTACCGAACTTCCTTCATGGGATTACTTCTCTTTGGTCGGTCACGGTTTAATCACCGGTGAGAAACAATTAACCCAATCAAAAGATCAAGTTGCGAAGATGGTACGGGCAACCTTAAAAGGAATGCAATATGCACTGGATCACCCTGATGAGACCTTCGCGATCTGTCTCAAATATTTACCGGAGGTTTCTGCAGAGCAGAAAGTGACCGAACGAGAAGTACTGGCTGAATCGATGAAGCTTTGGGAGAATGAAGTTACTAAAGCACATGGTTTAGGCTATTCGGATCTCCAATCATGGCAAGCATCCCAGCAGTTAATGTTTGAGCTGGGTTTGATTGAGAAGGTAACACCGGTTGAAAAGTTTGTCTCATTTGAGTTTTTACCCAAAAGATAGTTATTTAACGGACTTTCACCAAAAAGCTTCGAACAGATGCACTATGAGTCAGTAAAAAAGCTGGGTACAGATTGTTTTGTATCCAGCTTATCTTATTAGTTATTAATCTTCACTTAGTACTTTTTTTCAAATCATATTTCGAACATTTAGATAAAAATATTTGGAAATTGCTGTACAATACCGGCTGTCATCAGATCAGCCATCCCCAAAGCCTGTCGTTCAATCTGATCAAATAAAGCAATACTCTCCTCATAATTGCCGGTTAAAATACTGACAGCTTCAGCTTTGGTTAAAGCCAAGTGGTCATACAACATATTTCTCCATTGTTGTGCCGACCAGTAAGGATTGATGCTACCTAAGAAGGCGGCAATCTCATCAGCGTTCTCATACCACCTTGCTTCAGCCTCAGCTGCCGCCTCGCTATCACCTTCTTTTGCAGCATTGACAAGTTCGGCAGCAATCACCAAATGACTGGTCAATAAGTCCGCAAATCCGGAGGCAATTCGCTCGCCATAAAGTGGCCGCAGTAATGCTTCAAAGTCTTCAGGATTTCGTAACAGACGGTTAGTAACCAAATCCACATCCGGTAGATCAAACGCCATACTGAGGATCACCAGTCTGGTCCAGAAAACATGTTGTTCCCAGAGCATCCGCACCTGATTATTTAAGTCCACTGCTGCTCTGGTGATTACGGAAGGCACACGAAAAGCATACTGCGGAGATCCACAATTACAAGGGAATCCCGTAGTATCTGAATACATATTGATCACTACCTTTAGTATTATTTTTTACATAATATGATTTTGGAATTAAAAAAGTGCGCTAACATACGGGTTAAAAAAATTAGGGAGACTGTTTTTTTGGCTAACAGTTCTCCCTTAGGATGTTGACTCAAGAACAGGTATAAATCTCATCGCCCACAAACATATAATTAGGAACATATTTGGATACAAAACCTAAAATTATACTTATAAAAAGGTAATACTTACAGCAGTGACCTTTAACCCGATAGCTCCTAATCTGAAGTTAGCAGCCCGAATAATTTTTTCCTCAATTACGCTTAACTTTTTTAAAAAGGAGCTATTTACTGCCAAAAATATCTCCTGCATTACTGTTTGAAGCACCAAGTATAATTCATCATGATAATTTCCGGATTTGCTTACTGCCAGATAACAATCGACAATCTCATATTTGGCAAGCAGTTGGACCCGCATTGGGACATTGTCATTACTCCGGACTTCCTGTGGAGCAAGTCCAATCGTCGCCGGACGCATATCTACTTTGGTGATTACCGAACTTTTCTGAAAATACCGATGTTGACCTGGCTCAAGGACCTTGCTGAATCTTCCTCTAACATACAAAATCCCTTTCTCATGGTCAAAGATTGTCACTTTCGGGAACAGATTATTCAGAAAGATCTGCAACAAAATCCAAATACAAAGACCAATAAAACCTATATACCCAATGGTCTCGATCATGATTGTTCCACCTGTTGCGTTTACTATTATTAGTCAACCAAAATTACCGTCAATCCGACTATATAACTTCTGGGGATACCATCGGAGCTTCTTCCCGTAGACCATTCGCTTAACCCGCTTATTTTCGCTAAATCCATTCTCACGGAGATATTTTATTCCTCCTTCATTTGTTGCCGGAAGGACTGTCTTGTTAACAGACCGACCTCTGTATCTCAGCAGTTCAATACCGGCTTCGTCATCATCTGCAATGATCAGACCCTCACCCAAATCTGGTAGATAAAAACCTCTTAAGCAATTTTTTTCTTTATAAACATAAGCATTTTTCAATTTATTAGTGAGAATTTTACTCCGCTCTTCGCCAGAGACTAATCGGTCCAGGGCTAAAAGCGGCCTTTCATCCAAAGCGGTAAACCGGCTGATATTCTTGGATAATGAACCTTGCTCAGGAGGATTATTGTTCTCCCAAAAGAGATAATCAACATCATCTTCAAATCCTAACTTTTTATAGAGATGATACCCTAACTCAGTTGCAATTAAAGATACCGTTTGGCATCCCGCTTCTTTAGTTTTATCTAGCAATGCTGCCACCATACGTCGTCCCAGCCCCTGATTACGGTAGTCAGGATGCACAATGACATGGGCCAACCAAGCAGTATCCTTAAAAATGATTGTTGCTCCAACCGCAATGATCTTTCCATTATCAGAAATCTTCAATGGGATACAAAATGAATTATCAGTGTAATATTGGAAGGCCGGTATGATACTAGGCCAATCTTCTGGTTGTAATTGCTGTAAATCATTGAGCTCGTCTGCTAATAAAGGCCCGAGAAGCATATTTTAACTCCTTAAATTTAATCCCCATAACTTACTAAATTCACAACGTTATTGTTCTAGTATTAACTATCAACAGTCCACATTTACAACAAAAGGTTGCCTCCTTTTTCTCATAACTAGCAACAACCATAATTTCTTTTATACTTTGATCGTCAATCTTAAAATAACAGTTAATAGAGGAATGACGACTACCAAAGTTATCTTTTAAATATAACTTACCGGACTTCATCTCCAACTCACAGTTGGGACATATTAAAACAGTTAGATCTTCTGGGGAATTTTCATTTTCAGCTTCAGAATCCTCGTCATAATCCTCTTCACTAGGAAAATACTGACTCATATCACGATATTGGACATTTCGTCTATTCAATTCTTCAATTGCTAATCTTAGCGCTTCAGGAGTATAATTGTAATAATGCTCTTCCACCATATCCAGCAAATCGTCATCGGTCATACTGATGACAAACTCTTTGATCATCTCATCACTCATCAATGGACGCTCCCTATGATTTAATAATTGCAAAACACTCCTTAAAAGCTACAGAAAACTCACAAGACAAAGTTTGGCTCCTGCTTGATCGCTTTCAACAACAGATCTGCTTGATTCAACTGCTCTTCGTTACCGGTAACCGCGATCCAGTAACTACCCTCAGCACCACTGACTCCACCGCCGGCAACAAGCTCCGCAGTGGCACCGGTTATAATCTTAATTGCCTCAAGTTCGGTAATAATATTACCATTCACCGGCAGATACCTCAACCCGGAAGCATTGCTGGAATTTAACATCTCCGCAATTTTGTTGATATCTCCGGAGATTCTTTTTTCCAAACCTATTGGCAGATAGAGCCCCACTCTTCGCCCGATCACACATTGTAAGGTAGGAATAATCGTCCCACCGGCAGGATGCCCGATATAGATGGCGGCTTGCCTGGCTTCTAAATTCACCGCATTGGCGCCTTTGATGATCACGTCACCTTGCCTCAGACTGTCGGCAACATCCATGATCGTCTTCCCTTTCTCCCAGACACCTTTAACAATAACCACATCACCGGGGAATTTATCCTCTTCAAACCTTCCGGCTTCGGTAACCTGATACTGCGGTGGCAGCGTAATCCCACGGAAGAAACGTTTTCTTGAAAAGCCTTCCGTTTGATTGAGCTTGGTTAAAAACTCCTCGGCAACATAGCCATTGGTAGTCCCTGCAATCACCACTACCGTCCGCTCCGTTAGAGCATCGGCAATCTCTGGGATATGTATTAAAGCTTTAGCGATTAACCTCTTTCCGGCTGCCGGCGACAGCTGGTATTGTTTTGTCTGATAATTCATCAAAGATTACCTCCCTTAATATACTCTCATTTTCTTTAAATATCTTCACTTTTCACAGTATTTCAATTTGATATGTTCAAGCTTTTCCTCTAGATATTGCATAAAACTGGTAATTCTGTGTTTTCAGGCAGAGAAAA
>Ga0209409_1001728_pt1 | contig 17928 bp, 15 predicted proteins | sample AD_JPNMR1_MetaG_FD_184424 | JGI IMG/M metagenome (GOLD analysis project Ga0209409, IMG submission 184424) | Active sludge microbial communities of municipal wastewater-treating anaerobic digesters from Japan - AD_JPNMR1_MetaG (SPAdes) (version 2) | ecosystem: Engineered > Bioreactor > Anaerobic...
TGGATTATATTGGTGCCTGTGTCTGTGGCCGTGGAGAGAAAGGTCAACATTATAATCTTCGCAGAGTTTAATATAACCCTGGCGCATTTCATCAGAATATCGGTCGTCATCATCCATTGGTATATGAGCAACTATAATTCTGAATCTATCGCCTTGGTGCTGTGAGAGTTTTTCTTTAACATAGTCTACATCACCAATGGAAGATTCCCAGTTATTATTATTTCCAACAAAGAAAAATACACCATTGCATGTAAATGAAAAATCAGTTTTGCCAAAAATATTTCTGAAGATATCAACTCCATTTCCCAGTGTATCGTGATTTCCTATTACAACTAAAAATGGAATTTTAAGTTTTTCCAATTTTTTCACGGTCTGCTCATATTGAAAGAGAAGCCCTGTTTCTGTAAAATCACCAAGGTGAAACACAAACTTAACATCTGGATTTGAGTTAATAATGTTAATAGCCTTTTCAAGTTTATCATAACTGCTGTGAGAGTCTGTTAAAACTGCGAAGGTAAAATCCTCAGAGGGATTGTTGCAGCTTTGTTCAATTATTGCAGCGTTTTTAATATTGTAATTCTGGCCGTCATATTGACTATCTGTCTCGTGAATGCTGTATTTAAAATAGTCAGATTCGCAACCTGAAAGGATTAAAAAGAAAGATAAAATATATTTCTTTAGATTGGACATTTGCTTCCTCCTTTTGGGATAGTGTTTCGGAGGAGCATTTTTTTGTCAATATTTTAATTGATTGGTTAATTATTATTTAAGATTTTTAGATTATTCTTAATAGATAAATATAAAGAAGGCAATAGCTTATTTGTTCATTTATTTATCCCTTTTTGAGTGAGAGGTTGGGCTATTACCCATAGTGTATTTTAGGCAGGAGATTCATCTTTTATTTTCCAAAGATTCTTTTAAGAAAGGATATTATTTCACCTGCCACCTGATCAAGCTCATGACCTCTTACTATCCCATGTCTGTTGGCATCAATTATTACTAATTTTTTATCTGTGGAAGAAATCCCTTTATAAATTTCTATGGCACTTTTGGGATTTACAACAGGGTCTCCTTTTGCCTGTATAATCAGGGTTGGGATTTTAATCGAAGAGAGATTTTCTTCTACAAGCTTCATCAGCTTGTTTAGCTCATTGATTCCATGAACAGGATTCTGGCCATAATTTATATCAGGGTTTTCAGGTGCATTTGGTATAAAATCCACCTTGCTTTTTGAGAGATTTAGTTTTTCCAGTATTGTATTGAATATATTCACTGCTCCAGAAAGATAAGCCCGAACATCCTGCAGCCTTAGGGGCGCTGCTATTGAGATTAAAGCTTTGTATTTTTCACCTTTTTGCTCTGCCTGCAAGAGAGTGAGTCCTGCTCCTGTGGAAAAGCCACAGATTGCAAATTCCCGGACACTGTTTTTCATCACAACATATCCCCTGTTTACAGATTCATTCCAATCCTGCCATTTAGTCTGCATGAGGTCTCTTGGAGAGGTTCCATGGCCTCTGAGTCTCACCAGATACACAGAATAGCCTGCCTTGTATAATCTTTCTGCAAGCTGTTTCATCTCTGCAGGCGCTGCCATATATCCATGGACAAGGACTACTCCATATTTATTAAAGAATCTATGGAGAAAAAGGGGCTCTCCTATATGTTGAGGTTTTGTCTCTCCCTCTCTGTAAAATCTGTTGTAATCATCAAGGAATATCTGCCTATCGAGCTTCAGGAATGTGTTGCGCAGTTTAATCTTTACAAGCCACGGAGGCATAAACATAATTCTGCGCAGCATCTTTATAAGCTCAGTTAGAGGCTCTATCTCATTTTTTAAGACCTCTATAAAGTTATCTCTCCTTACAAGGTGAAAGTTATAGGCTGTTGAAAATATCTTGCTGTTTCTTATTATAATATCTCCTTTGAGTTCAACAAGATTATTGCGCACAGCCTCTTCCATAAAGCTGTTGTATTTTTCGTGGAATATATCTCCTCCTATGTTATTTCTATTTAATAGGGTTGAGTGAAATGATGTTAGCTTCAAGGCCTTTATTCTTTCAATTGCAAGGGATGCTCTGTTTTTAAAATCATAGTCATGGATAATGTTTTTGGGGTAATTTGCAAGTATATAGGCAAATATATGGTCGTGATTTACTGTGGTCATGGTATATATAGCATTCATGTATTTTTCCATGACCTTGAGGCTTATCTTCTTTATCTTTTTATTTTTTATAAGTTCATCTATGCAGGTCTCTTTCTGGCATTTAAATATTTTTTTAACAATTCCTGTTTTGTTTATGTAAGTAGCCATATTAATTGCTTTTCCAAAGTTTATATCTATATCAACTCCTTTGGTAAGCATTGTGCCTTCGACCTCAAGCTCCTCTGCAAAGCGTCCTGTAACCTCTCCTTTGAATTTTTCTACCAGGGTTTTTATTATATTGTTTTTTGCCCTTACTGGATAGTAAGTTATGTTTACCGGCACTATGTATGTGGAGCCTGTTAAAACTCCTGACATGTCTTCGTTTTTTATGCCGTAGGCATCCATGAATACCTTTAGTTCTTCACGCCTCCCACTTTCATAAAGCTTTCGAATAATCTGCCTGAATAGCTCAGCACGTAATGCTATCTTTGCTGCTCCTGAATGTGGTGGACGCCTTATGCCAGCGTTATATACAAGGAATTTCCCTTTTTCTATGATCTTTTTATCTTTTACCATCTGGCCTTCGGGATAGATTATTACAGACATCTTTCCTGTAAGGAGAGCATTAGCAAGGACTCTGTCTCTATCTGGATCCTTTGTTGATACTGCACCTAATTTACGCATGAGCTCCCCAAACTTTCCTTTAAAAAAAGAGGAGTCTGCCAGTGAGAGGCAATACTGGCCTGTATGCTTGTGTATTATATATGGCAAAAAAGCTGTTTCCATTCTTGTAAAGTGATTCACCACATAAAGCACATGAGTTGCTGGCACATTTTCTATATTGTGGACTCTTATATCTGCCTGAGATGCGCCAAAGACAGCATCAAGGGTAATTTTTGCAGCATTCATCAGAAGTTTTGACAGAGGCATTTGCTTCTCCTTTGCAGAAATTGCTTTTTAGTATTTTGCTGTAAAATAGTCCTCAAGTATTTTTTTATGGTCAAAGGCCATATCTTGAGGTATTTCATCAAAGTTAAAAATTCGGGCCTCCACTGCATCGTCCATCCCTCTTGGCTCTCCCTTTGCTCTGGCTATAAAGACTGTTGATATAGTGTGCTGCCTTGGATCCCTTGAAGGGTCTGAGTATGTATGGAATTGACGCACAAGCTCAACTTCAAGGCCTGTCTCCTCAAAGGCCTCCCTTTTGGCTGCCGCCTCTAAAGTCTCGCCATAATCTACAAAGCCCCCAGGTATTGCCCATCCATAGGGAGGATTTTTTCTCTTTATTAAAACAATGCCTCTTTTGCTTGCACATTCTGTTTCTATTATTATATCAACTGTTGGGACTGGATTTCTAAAATTTTGGCTCATAATTCTCCCTCAATGATGTAGGTAATCACAGATTATCTTAAATTAGAAAATAAAGCAAGAAAAAAGTTATATCATGGGAAGTCTTTATTGGGATTAATCAAAGGGTAGCCACTTTTTGAGGAGCCTCATCAAAAATAATTTTTTCTGCTGTAGCTTTTTCATATAGAGTTTCCGGTGCAATATCAATCTCTCCATTATTCCATGTAAGTGTTCCATAAGTTACAGTAAAATTTTTGAAATTTTCCAGAGATTGTAATGGTTGAAATATCTCTCCTTGCAAAATATATTCAGCAAGATTAACAACCCCTGTTTTCCCGTTTTCAAATTTTAAATTGATTTTGTATTCTTCAATGTAAAGAGCCTCAACAACATTAAAATACATAAGCCCTCCTATATAAGTGGATCAATTTTAAAAGTGGGTTTTTTGTTGCATGCAAGTTCCCAGTTTTTCAATAATTCTGATTGATGAATAGCTGCCCATTCAATTGTCAGTGCAAGAGCTTTTGGTGGAAAATTTCCCGCAAGAATTCTGAAGTCTTCAATATCCATGAGAATTTCAAATTCATTATAGAAAGCATGAAAGTGCGGTGGTGCATGATCATCTGTAAACATTCTCACAATTATGCCATAAAATCTACTTATCTCTGGCATTGCTACTCCTGCTAATAAAATTTGTATTAAAGTTATACTTTATAAATCAATAAGTAAACTAAAATTTACTGTTGAAAATAAAGCAAGAAAAAAGTTATTTCATGGAAAACTATCAAAAGCAGAACTTTTATTTAGAAAACAGTTTGACTTTAGCTATGGCAACTTTTAAATCAAGACAGATGGGGTGTTCAAAATAGCTAAGTGTTTTGGGCAACCTCAGTGCCGGTAAATTTAAATAGGAGTTATACAATGAAAGTAAATGAAATGTTTAGCCTTAAAGGCAAAGTTGCCATTGTAACTGGCGGTGGCCGTGGTATTGGTGAGTTCATATCAACAGGTCTTGCTGAGGCTGGTGCAGATCTTGTCCTTGCTTCCCGTAAGGTTGAAAACTGTGAAGAGGTTGGCAAGAGGCTTGCTGATGAGAATGGGATCAATTATCTTGCAGTTAAATGCGATCTTGCTGTTAAAGAGGATGTTGAAAAATTAGTTGATGAGGCCATGGCAAGGTTTGGCAGGATTGATATCCTTGTAAACAATGCAGGTGTAACATGGGGTGCACCTACCTTGGATTATCCTCTTGAGGGATGGGACAAGATCTTTAATGTCAATGTAAGGGGAGTGTGGATTTTAACACAAAAGGTTGCCCGTATTATGAAAGAGCAGGGTGGTGGAAAGATTATTAACATATCATCGATTTTTGGTTCAAGGGGCTCCCTTGAGATCGCTCATCCGGCAGTTGCTTATAATTCCTCAAAGGCCGCAATTGAGGTGCTGACAAAAAATTTAGCTGTTAAGCTTGCTGATCATAAAATATATGTAAATTGCATTGCCCCAGGATTTTTCCATACAGATATGATGGGCTATGTATTTAAGCCAGGTATGGAAAATATGCTTAATGCAATGCTCTCTGTAATTCCACTAAAAAAAGCAGGGGAGATTGATGACATAAAGGGCCTGGCTGTTTTTTTAGCATCTAAGGCTTCTGATTATATGACTGGTGCAGTTATACCTCTTGATGGTGGCATGGCTGCTAAATAAAAAAATTTTTTGAAAAATCCCTCTCCTGTAATAAATTAAACATATAATTATTAGTGTTTAATTTTAAAAAAGGAGGGGGATATGAAAAATGCAAGGGAACAAATTGCTTTAAATCTGTCTATGTCGCTTCTTGACAATATGGCAGATTACGTGGAAAATTTTGCAGAGATCAAAAAAGATCGTATTGCAATAATTGAACATGATACAGGGGAAAAAATTTCCTGGAAGGCTTTTAATAAAGCCATTGAGGCCTTTGCTGCAAAGCTTTTGTCCATTGGCCTTAAAAAAGGAGATATAGTTGCAACCTCTTTGCCTTTACTTAAGGAGCACATTTATCTTATCTATGCCTGCTATCGTACTGGAATTATAGTAGCCCCTCTGGATCTTAGACTCAAAGCTGAAGAGATTAAATATTGCCTTAATCGCATAAAGCCTGCTGCTTATTTTTTTCTTGGTAGAACTCCTGTGGCTGATTTCAGGCCAATTGTAAGTGAGGTCATGAAGGATATTTCTTTTGTAAAACACTGGGTTCAATTTCAGAAAGAGGAGGATGAGATAATTGATGGCGCCATTGGCATAACAAAATTTGCCAGTGATATCAAGTGGCAATTTATAAAAAGCAGATTTACAAAAAGCGTTGAAAGAGCAAGGGATTTAGTACAAAGAAGAGATCCCTGCCTGATAATTTTTACCACTGGTTCTACAGGTTCTCCAAAACCTGCAATGTTGTGTCATGAAAATATTTTAATTCAAAATGTTGGGCTCTATGCTGGTTTTGATATGAATGACGAGGATGTGATGCTTGTAAATCTACCTCCATCTCATGTTGGGTGTATTACAGAGCAACTGGCAACTACTATTTTTGCAGGAGGGACCTCTGTTATATTGCATGTATTCAATGCTGAAAAGAGCCTCAATGCAATCCAGCAGCATAAGGTAACTGTTATTGGCCAGATCCCTGCGCTTTTTAATCTTGAATGGAATCTCCCAGATTATAATAAATATGATCTCTCCTCTTTGAGATTTATTATCTATGGTGGTCAGGAGGTCTCTGCTGAATTTTTGAAAAAGATGAAGGAAATGGCTCCAAAAATTGGAACCGGACTTGGACTTACAGAAACAGCTGGCTTTTGCACCTATACAGATCCTGATGCCACTGTTGAGGAGATTGCAAGAAGCATAGGATATTCCATGGCAGTGACTCCTCTTTCAATTAGAGCACCTATGAAAAGTGATGGAACTGCTGGTGAGGAATTACCTTCGGGTCAGATTGGAGAGATCTGCTTTTCTGGGCCTCAGGTTTTTCTTGGATATTATGATGATCCTGAAAACACTGCCCGTGCTATATCGAAGGATGGTATATGCTATACAGGTGATATAGGCAGTTATGATGGCGATGGGTTGCATTTTGCAGGAAGAGCCAAATTTGTTATAAAGCCAAAGGGCTATCAGGTATATCCTCAGGATGTTAACAATCATATATCTGCAAAGCTTGCAGATAAAGTTGCAAATGTTGCATGTATTGGTGCACCCCATGATATATACATTGAGGCAATTATTGCCTTTGTAGAACCATATCCAGGGGTTGAGCTTACAGCACAGGAGGTTATGGATGCCTGTCTTGATATATCCTCTTATTCAAGACCTTCCCATGTGGTTATCCTGGAACCTGGAGGCATGCCTTTAAATAGAGTTGCAAAGGTAGATCTCATGGAATTAAAAACAAGAGCTCTTGGAATAATTGAGGATCTCAGAGTCAAGGGGTTGTGGGATAGAGATGTTGTAAAGAGAGGGGGGGTTGCATGATATTCAACAATATACCAGTCTTTGCTGCTATGATGCGCAATAGAAACTCCACATTCATGAATAGAGCAATGATTGGTTATACTTTAAAGCAAAGGTTTGGGCCATTTACGCAAAAGGAAATTGATGACTATGTTTATGCTACTCTTGATGATATATCGAAGTATCATGGAAAATTGTCTCCTGCGCCTCCCTTCTTTTTTTCAAAGGAGTTATATCCCATGTTTAAGAAGATTATAACCCACAGGGATCTGGGGGTAGATTTAATTCGAATGGTTCATGGATATCAGGGCCTGAATTGTTATGATCTTATTGAAAGGGATGATGTTATTGATGTAGAGATGAGGATTGAGGATATTACTGATACCTCTGCAGGTGAAATTCTTAGAATAGTGACAAGGGCATATAAGGAGGGAGAATTGGTTATTGAGGGGGACACAGGTTTTGTTGTGAGAAGAAAAAGGCATATTGATAGTGATGATGTGGGTAATAAGAATTCAGAGGAGTATAGTTTTATAACTGGCGATGATGATGAAATTAAGATATTGATAAAGACAGAAGCAGGTCAGGAGAAGAGATACGCGAAGGTTTCAAATGATACCAATCCAATACATACAAGCAGGCTTTTTGCAAGGCTTGCAGGTTTGCCAGGAACTATTTTACATGGAGTATGTGTAATTGCCATGTGCACAAATTCTCTGATAGATAATCTTGCTCAAAGGGAGATTAAAAGACTCAGTAGTGTTTCTGGAAGATTTGCCTATCCTGTTATTTCTGGGGATACCTTAACTCTCAAGGGCAGGCGCTTTTTTAGAAATGGAAGAAAGGAGGTTAGCTTTAATGTCTTTTCTTCAAAAGGAAAGGCGGTTGTGAAAAAGGGACTTTTTTCTTATATCTAAAAAACAAGATCTTTGTATGCCCAAAGAGCTTCTTTTTCTATTTCAAGGAGGTTTCGGAAAATTTCATAAAATCCGGAGCCTCCTGCTGTAAATACTCCATGACCAAAAACTATAACACCTCTACCAGAGATATATTCTGGGACAGTTTGCAGTAGTGTGTTTTTCCCTCTGCCAACCTCTCCTGTAACAATTGGGACATCTTTCATGAATCTTCTATCTGAGCAGGATATGTGACATTTACCTCTATTGGGGCAGTTAATTTTATCACAGAGCATTGAGTAGATGACGCTGAATTTTGGATGTCCATGTAGTATTGCATTAAATTTTTTTTTAAGGTATATGGCCCTGTGTGTAGAGAATTCACTGGATGCTGTTATTGCATTGGTTTTGCTATTGTCAATGGGGCATGGATCAATATAGCCTTCAAGCTCATCAAGGGAACTCCCTGTTTGGCTTATATATATTGTATTTTCAAAGAGGCATGATATATTCCCAAAGAATGAGTCAACAAGGCCTGATTCAACAGTGAGGGAACCTGCCTCAATAATTGCAGCAATAGCATCATCTTCTTTTTCAAAGGGATATGGACTCTGTGGCATTTTGTCAAAAGGTAGTAGATGGTCTTCATAGCATTTTATGGCATTTTTGGCAATTTCCTCTACCTCTCCCTCCATTTTCATGAGATTTTTTTTGTGATAATAAAAATCGCACATGAATTTTACAAAAAGGCTAAAGCAGATTGAACTGAATGTAACAAAGGCCTGTTCAACACCTATTGCACCCTGAGCAATGACAGAACCGTCTTTTAGCACAAGACCCTTTCTTTTCTTGAGCTTTTGTGTAAGCTCTCCAACATTGAGATTTTGTGCTATGGGGATGTCGTGAAGAAATGTCCTTGTTTCTGTATCTTCAGGTTTAAGGAAATCTTTTTCTTCATAACTGGCCAGATATTTTATCATGGATTTATATGGCTCACGAGGAATTGAATATATTATAGCTGATACGCCAAGGGAGTTAACCACCTGAGAGAGTATTTCTGTTTTATCGGATTCTCGGCTCCACTGAAGATCAGCATCTAAAAATCCCACAAGGGGATCTGTGCTATTGCAAAGCCTCTGTGATATAAGCTTTTGGAGGTATTTTTCTTTTACTCCAGCCATTTTAATTTAAGCTCCCTGGTTTTTGTTTCTAAAGGCTTTCCCTCTGGCGAAAGTCCTCTTATTAGATAGTAATTGGCTCTTGCTTTAAGGAAGTCATCTCTATTGATAGAATTTTCTGATTTAAAAAATCTCTCTGGCAAATCATCATCCTTTGAATCAAATCCCAGAGTATAGTTTATAATTCTTTCATTATAAAAAATCCTTTCACCACAATTCATGAGATCCCCAGCAGTAAAGTCTTCTCCTGTAACAGCATTCAAAAGCTTTGCACACTCCTCAAGTCCAAAGGCATTTACAGAAAATCTACACAGTCCAAGGGAGTCCATTGCTGCATTCATATCTTCGTTTAGTTTGGTAATCCTTGCTTTACCCTCAAAGGAAAATCTGTCAGTTGCAATGGGCTTGCGCAATATCTCGTGAGAAAGGGGATATGCCTGAAGATAACAGCCACCCCTTGTTGATGTTGCATAGGCAAGGCTAAAGCCGTAGGCACCACGGGGATCAAAGGCTGGTAAGTCAAGGCCTTTGACATTCATTGATGATTCTGGAGAAGATAATTTTTTTGAAAATTCACTTGAGCCTTTAATCAACAGTTTTCCTTCCCCTGAGGCAAAGGCAATTTCTTTAAGCAGTTGAATAATATCGATGCTATGGTCTTTGTCTTTTAGTTCCCTGTAACAGGCAATTGCAGAGGCTGCAGAGATTGTATCCATTCCTGTTTCATTGCAGAGTCTGTTTGCCTCCATAACAATATCAATATCCCTGTTATCAATAAGAGATGAGAAATGTGCCATTGAGTTGTATTCAGGGAGTAATCCCTCGGAGCTTATTCTTTTACATAAGATAGGGCAGTTTGGGCAACCTGTCTTTTCCCATGGATATTTATTTTTAAAATTCCAGGCGTTGAGATGTTCTGCATCAGGAAAACTTCTGCTTGCAAAATTTTTTGCAGGCATGATATTTCGTGAAAAAATGAGATCATATAGGGCAGAGGTCCCAAACTCTGTAAAGCCCAACTCACCCATAAGAGAAGGGGATGCAGAGACAAGTCGCATGGAATCCTCTATGCCTTTGCTTAGATTTTCGCTGTCATGAACTGCAATATCGCAACTGCCATAAACCTCTATTGCCTTAAGCCCCTTGTTCGCCATAACAAGGCCAAGGCCTCCTCTGCCTGCAAAAAAATATTTGTCTATAATTATATTTGAAAAAGCCACTCCATTATCAGCAGCAATGGAGGTAATTGCTGCGCTACCCTCTGGTTTAAGCTTATGGAATATATCAGAGGCCTTTTTATTTTTTAAATCATTGCAGTCAAAAAAGGATACATTTTCATCTTTTACCGTCAGCCCAATTTGATTTTGCGATTTTCCTGTTATAATAATCCCATCCCATCCAGCTTTTTTTAGGTGCCATCCAAAGAAGCCTCCAACTGCAGATGTAAAGAAAGTCTTTGTAAGTGGAGATATTGACGATATAATTGTTTTTACTGCAAAGGGAATTTTTGTTCCTGTTAAAGCTCCTGGGAAGAATAGAAGTGGAATTTCACTGGGCATAAGATTTTTTATTTCTCTCATATAGTAAGAGCAAAGTCCTCTTCCACCTAAGAAGCTTTTATATATATTTTCCTCAGGCCTTATTACTTCATATTTTTGAGTGCATAGATCTATGAGAAGTATTTTGCCTGTCCATCCGTAGGATTTATTGCTATGTGGCACATTTTCCTCTCTTGTTTTTTAAACAGCTTTAAAAAAAATATTTAGATGTCAAGAGGGATTATTTTTTGTTAATCTGTATTTTTAATCATTTTTCATTCATTAATTTTTTTCACTTAAGTATGACTCGGATCTTTTAAGTATACTGAGGGATTTTTGATGTTTTAAAGTTTATCAAGTTTTATAATTTTTATAAATAAATTAAAATATAAAATATGTTTCTATAAAATGTAACGCTTTTGTGAGTTTTTTAAAATTTTTTCACTCTAAAAAATAGTATTTTTATTGCAAAAAAATAAGCATGTTTTTATAGTGTTTAAACAGTTGGGTCTAAAAAATATTTTTAATAAATAAAGAGGGAATATGAATACAACAACTGGTAACCAAAAGTACAGAGAAAGGTATAATGATCATGAGTTCCTCAGTGAGGATGTTCTTGATGATGAAAAAGAGCAGGAGTTTTTTAAGCAAATCAGAATAAGGCTTAAAGAAGTAAGAAAGGAACTCAAAATAACTCAGAGGGAATTTGGCGAATCTGCTGGTATAGACAGAAGATATGTTGCTAAAGTGGAATGTGGGTCGCAGAATCCATCCTTTAAATTCCTCAGGAGTATTTCAATAAAGCATAAGATTTCTCTGGATTGGTTATTATATGGAATTGGGGATAAGTTTGTTGAGGCCAATGAAAAGAACTATGGGCAGGAACTGGTTACATTCAAAAAGCTTCTTGATAAAGGATCTCCAGAAGACATTGAAGTTGTAATCAAGATGATTAACAAGCTTTTGAACTGATTTCAAAAGTATTTTGAATTTAATATATTTTTTCAAGAAAAAAGAGGCTTGCTGAAGGTAGGCCTCTTTTTTGCTATTTAACTTTCTTATTAAAGGGGCTGGCTAGGGAGGACTTAAAAAATGAAGAAATTCCTGATATGTATATTGGTGATATTATTTTCAACACATAGTCTAATTGCATCAGAAGATCTTCAGGGTCAATTAGGCAAAGGAAAGACGAACCTGATCTATTCGCCAGTTGCCTATAATCATTTTACAGGCACTATTTCCGATGTTAACGATGACTATGGATTTAAAGAACAGTTCCTTGATATTCCTGTAAAGCGTTTAGGTATAGAAAGTTTTATACTTAACAGCAGAAGCAAATATGAGAATTATCTTGGTCTTTTTATATATATGACACATAATCGTATAAACACAGGAACAAATCCCGATAACGATATTGATTATGAGAAAAAGGATACCAGTATCACATCTCTTGCTGTTGGCTTTACCGGTATGCAGCCAATTAGTTTTATATCAAAGCAACTCTATCTAAAACTTTGTCTTGGGATTTCCTCTGTAGATATATGGCGCAGTGAAACTAATGATAAAGATAATAGATTTGGCATGTATATCTCTGGAGGCCTTCAATATGTTTTTTCTTCAGAGACAAATTATAATTTAAATATTGGAATAGATTTTTCGCATTCAGAAAGTTTTCTGGGGGATAGTAACAATAACAGATATAATAGAATTGGCATAAATGGTATTTATCCTTACGTAGGGATAATGTGGTGATGAGATTTATAAGGTTTTGTTTGGGATGTTAAACCAGCAGGACACAAGAAATATCAAGGAGGTTGATTTTATATGAAAAAGTATCTCATATATTGTGCAATGTGTGGTATCTGGTTTTTGTTTACTGTAAATTCCTTTGCTTTTTCAAGCGATTTGACATCATCTGGAATTAAAACAAATTTAGTGTTTTCTCCAATCTCGTATAATAAATTCCTTGGGACACTTGTTAATGATGATGAGTATGATTTTAAAGAGCAATTTTCAGAAGCCCCTCTTAAACGTATAGGAATCGAAGTGACAAGAAATCATGTTGGTCTTGCATTATATTTTACTCATAATCGCTTCAGTGCCACTGTTGATCCCTGTGGAGAGAGCTATTTTGAAAAAGAAAAAATATCGATTACCTCATATTCACTTGCTGCTACTTTCCAGCGTCCCATTGATTTTATTTCCAGTAATTTCATATTTAAGTTTGATTTGGGATTTTCTTCAATTGATATATGGAAAAAGGAACTCAAAGAAAATGGAAGAAAATTAGGCGTCTATTTTGATGCAGGCTTAAGGTATGTTTTCCCTTCTGATTCAAATTATAATCTTAATGTAGGTGTTGATTTCTCACATTCTGAAAGCTTTGGCAGTTATAGCAATGATTGTTATGATTATGTCGGTATAAATGGCATTTATCCTTACGTAGGGATAATGTGGTGATGAGATTTAGTGTTTTTAAAGTATAAATAAAAAATAAGTGACAAAAAAGCCCAAGGCCTGAATTTAGTGTAACAGGCCTTTTTTGTTTTTATAAGGAAAATTTTTCTGGAGATGTAGATGAAAAAAAAGAAGCGCAAATTCTTTAATGAACTCATAGAAAAATATAAAGGAGAAGGAATAAATCCCTTTTGTAGCTATTTTGGAGAATGTGGCGGTTGTTTGTTCCAGAATGTTCCTTACGAAAACCAGCTTAAGCTAAAGCTTGAGTATTTAAATATAATCTTAGAGGGACTTATAGAGGTAAATTCAATTGTGCCTTCAGTTCCTTTTATGTATCGCAATAGGATGGATATGGTTACTGCCTTTGGCAAAAAGGGTTTAAGGAGAAGCGGGACTTACAGACATGTTGTGGATATTGAAAGCTGTCCACTTATGCAGGGAAAGTCCAGTGAGGTTTATGGAAAGCTGCGCCTTGCACTTTCAAAAATTGAAGATTATAATTATCTGACACATGAGGGATATTTGCGTTATATTATTTTGCGTCAGGCCAGATTTACAGGTGAGGTTATGGCTAATTTCGTTGTTGCATCACCAGAGGATAGGTTTGGTTTTGCCTTGATGGATATTTTGGATGAACTGGACTCCTGCTCAATACTATTAAACAGTGGTCTTGGAGATTTAAGCATTGCACCTCTTTTTAAAACTATCAAAAAAGGATTTATCACAGAGTCCTTTGATGAAATAGAATATATGATCACGCCAAATTCTTTTTTTCAGTCAAACTCAGAGATAGCTCTAAAGATGTATCGTGAAATTCTTTCCTATGTAAAAGGCAGGACTCTTGATTTGTATTCAGGAGTTGGTAGCATATCGCTTTTTGTTGCAAAGGCAGCAGATAGCGTCACAGGTGTAGAGATCTCCCAGGAGTCTGTTGCTATAGCAGAGGAAAACAGAGAAAATAATTCCATAGACAATGTAGAATTTATTTGCGCTGATGCCATGGAATTTATTAAAGAACATAAGGGAGAGTATGATACAGTGATAGTGGATCCGCCACGAAGTGGAATGCACCCTAAGGTAATTGGTCGCATTGAGGAATTAAGGCCGGAGAGAATTATTTACATGTCCTGCAATCCCTCAACCTTTCGGGATGATCTTCATGCATTAGAAAATTATAAAATTACACACTTTGCTGCCTATGACATGTTTCCTCAGACTCCACACATAGAGACTCTTGCTTTGCTGGAAAGGAAAATCTAAATGTTTGACAGAATAACAGATAAGGGGCTCAAGAGAAGAATCAAACAGCATGTTATTGCTCTGGAGCATAAATTTTTTGCCTCTGTGCAGCCAGGCTTTGAACAAACACTTGCCAGAGAGTTAAGCTCAATTGACCTTCCACTTTCTTCAGTTTTCATAGAAGGGGGAGTTGAATTTACCGGGCAGCTTTCATCCTGCTACAAAGCATCTATGCTAAGCAGAACTGCTTCTCGTATTATAATGCGTATTGCAGAGTTTAAGTCCCATAATTATTTTGAACTGGAAAGGAGTATAAGGAATTTTCCATGGGAACTTTATTTAGGTAAAGATGTGCCTATTGATTTTTCTATAAGCTCATCCAATTCTATGATTTATCACACAGGCAAACTAAAGGAGATTTTTCAAAAAAACATAAAAGAAAGACTTGGAAAGGATCTTTTATTTTTTGATGGGGATTATACCTCATCGCTAACACTCCTTGTGCGGAATTATAAAAATATAGCAACAGTAAGCATTGATGCCTCTGGTGAGTTTCTTTACAAAAGAGGTATAAAGATCTATGCCGGGAAGGCTTCTCTGCGGGAAACTCTTGCGTCTTTAATTTTGCTGGAGGCTAATTTAAATGATTATGATGTTTTGCTTGATCCAATGTGTGGTTCAGGAACCTTTAGCATTGAGGCAGCCTTAATCTGGACGAAAACTCCCCCTAACATAGATAGAGCTTTTCCCTTTAAACTCTGGCCATCTTTTAAAGAAAGGAATTTTAACTATGTTAAGTCTGAGATTTTAAAGGAGGTTATAGCTCCTGATAAAACAGGAAAGGCGATTATTACTTCAGACATTGACAGGGAGGCAGTGGCTATTGCTTGCAAAAACGTTCCTTCTCACTTAAGAGATTTTCTCAAGCCAGATGTGGATGATTTTTTTTCTTTAAAAGAAAGCATTCTTCCTAAGGGGAAGAGTCTTATTGTTTTAAATCCACCTTATGGGAAGAGAATTAAGGCATCTGATACAAATAAGCTTTATAAAGAGATTGGAAGCAAAATAAGAAGAGATTTTAGAAAGTGCAATTATGCCATAATTGCACCAGGGGAAGAGGCAGAAAAAGCTCTTGCTCTTCCCTATAAGAGAAAGATTCCCTTTAAACATGGAGGCATTCCAGTTGCTGTAATTTTCAGCAACTGAGATAAATTATACTCTTCCTTCCTTGACCAGTTTTGCAAAGTGCTCATAGGATCTGTCATAGGTTTTTTCTGAAGATGAGTCAAAAAAACATGCAGGAAGTTGCCTTGACTTTCTGTGATAGTGAAGGCACTCACAGCAGATGCCTTTTCTTGAGCAGGGATCATAGGTGCAATTGCATTTTTCTAAGTTTTTTTCTTTTTTGCATTCCATAAGCTACCTCACTTTTCTTTTACCTGTTTAAATACATAAAATTTTGATCCAAGAAAGTTTACAGATAACCCTCCAAGTATTCCAAGAAATGCAGCCAGCAGATAGTATTTGTTAAAGAATGGTCTTGTCTCATATAGGTAAACAGAGATTGTCCAGTTTACAGCAAAGCCAGTAAGGCTAACTATGAAGAAACGTATATATTGCTTTATTATCCCATGACCATTTTTTGGGAAATTGAATTTTCTGTTTAGCATAAAGTTTGATGTTAAGGCAAAGACAAAGCCTATAACTCTTGCTACACGGAAGTTTAGGTTAAGTATATCGTATGATATAAAGACAAAGCTAAGGTCAACAACCATGCCTGAGGCACCAATGAGAGAAAAGACAATAAATTCACTTAAAGTCCTGAATTTGAATCTAAAGAGCCTCCATATATGTATGAGATAGAGAATCTGTTGTTTTAGCGTAAGCTTGCTTTTGCCATAGAGCCTTTCCTGAAATTGAATCGGGATCTCTGTGACTCTTCTGGGATTGAGCTTCACAAGTAACTCAAGGCCAATTTTAAAGCCAAGAGGGTTTAGTTTAACCTTTTGTTCAAGAAGTGAGCTTTTAAATGCAAAAAATCCAGCCATTGGATCCTTCACAGAAGTAAAAGGGCGGGCAATCATCCTTGAAACAAGAGCATTTAAGGTGCGGAATATGTTAAAGTGTTCGGCAGAGCCTCCTTTTACAAATCTGCTGCCTATTACAAAGTCGAAATTTTCTTTTGATATTTTGTCCAGCATTTCCGGGATTTTCTCTGGTGGATGACTCAAATCTGCATCCATTACAAGGAAGATTTCCCCTGAGGCAAGCTCAAATCCAGCAATAACAGCAGAGGAGAGTCCCTTTTCATTAAGTCGTATTTTTAATTTTACAGGATAGTTTTTTTCCAGCTCTTTAACTTTCTGGTCTATCCCATCCTGAGAATTATCATCAACTATTATGATCTCATATTTATATTTTGTTTTTTTCAAAGCCACATCGATTTGCCTTGTTAGCTCCGGAATATTCTCTGCTTCTTTAAATGTGGGCACTATTATTGATACTTTTTCCATGTCTACCTTTTGAGTTAATTAATGAAATTTTTATTACTTTCTTAAAGTCCTTGCCTTTTTTAAATTATAATTAAATAACAAGTCACTTTGAGAACAACTATTTTTTATGTAAAGATTTTTTTTGGAACTATTTATTTTACAATGGTGCAAATTTAAGTGGGAAGCTATAAATTGCTCCTTGAAATGATGGTGAAAGTATTAACCACAGAGCACACAGTGAGTGGAACTAAAGTCTCTCCCAATCAAAGCTTACTATGTTTCTATCCTTCTTACTAAATTCTATACCTATAAGATATACAGAGCTATATTTATTCACATACTTTTCAAAATATCTCTTCTCTTTTATCTGGCTCAGGGCATTACCATCAGCCTTATCTTCCACTACCTTAAACTCCACAACATAGGCATTACTCTCCCACAGCACTGTTAAATCTATTCGCCCTGTATTTGTTGCATCCTCTGCTATTGTCCTTAAGCCTGCCCCATTAAATAAGGCATATATCACTGAGGCATAGTAACCCTCATAATCCTGCAACTCATTCTTCCTATACCAATCCGATGGAATACTGGCAAAAAAACTATAAAGTATTCCCTTTATCTTCTCTACATTGCTTTCCTGAAGGGCTTCTATCAATTCTATCTCTGCCCCATCTTTTACCACAGGGCTTGGTGTTAGGTATGTTAAAAAGGCATCATTAAAACTCATCCTCACTTCTAAATTTGGATAGGTTAATAAATATACATTTTTACTCCCTGCTCTTGTTACATCCTTTATTGTTAAATATCCTGATTGAAATAATAAATTCTCTGGAAATATATAGTCTATGTCTATATTGGAAAGTAGCTCTTCCCCTACCTTTAGCTCCTCTAACTTTGGCAAATAGTATTTATTCCTCTGAAATAGCTTTATTAAAAATGTAGGTGTCCCTGTCTCAAACCAGAAAGACCTAAAACGCTTCTCTGAAAAAAGCAGTAATATGTCAAAGGGATTATAAACACTCTCTCCAAGCCAGTTGTAGCCATTATACCAATTCTTCACCTCTTCCTTATCAAAGGCTGCTAATCTATCTTCAAAAACACTATCAAGCTCCCCCTGTGTATAGCCACATATAGTTG
>Ga0209409_1001733_pt1 | contig 17908 bp, 16 predicted proteins | sample AD_JPNMR1_MetaG_FD_184424 | JGI IMG/M metagenome (GOLD analysis project Ga0209409, IMG submission 184424) | Active sludge microbial communities of municipal wastewater-treating anaerobic digesters from Japan - AD_JPNMR1_MetaG (SPAdes) (version 2) | ecosystem: Engineered > Bioreactor > Anaerobic...
ATAGAATAAAGGCTACACTACCGACTGCGTCTACGCCTACGCCAACGCCTACTCCGTCTACGCCTACGCCACGTAACACTACAAAATTGTATAAAACCGTTACAGAGGACTACTACGTAGCAATAACGGAGGCTTTTGAAGACGAGAAGCCACCTAAGGCTAACGATCTTGCAAAATGGCGTGATAATATTATTGAAGCCCTTAACATCTTTGGTGCTAGTGGTACGGATAAGGGTGACGGCGTACGATATATCGCTGAACGATTTAATGAACTTGTTACTAAATTTTACAGCCATAAGCCTGAATTACTTATTGAGTATAAGACTACAGGTTCCGTAACAAATAAACTTGAACCTGTAACTAAAGCGATGGAAAAAGAAGCAGGTGTGCCGCCATCCAAAAAGCAATCGACGACAACGACGCCGCCTTCTAGTTTACCTACTGGAACACCGCAAACATTTAAGCCTAAAACTACGCCTACGTCAACGCCTACATCTACGGTTGAAGAACGTACGGTTGAAAATGCTGACAAAACAGTTAACGAAGAGAGTGATTTGACTTATGGCGATGTCGATGATATTACTACGTCCATAGGTTTTGCGATGGACGAGCGTAGTATAAAGGCACGTGCTAATGAGTTAATTGTTCATCTTGAACAACACCTTAATAAACACGGTGTCAGTTTCAAGAAAAATAATAAATATACAATACCAATTACAATCCATCCAAGCCTGCCAAAGGTTTATGTAAGTGCTGAAGGTGTGGCAAAGGATAATGCCAATAGACTTAAAGAACTTAACAGAGCCCTGCGTAAATCAAAGGCAGTTCAAAGTTTAATCGACTGGGCTGATAAACTCCAGACTGGTGCACCTGATGCAGACTTTTTAGATGACATTAGATTTCAAATACGGAATGCAATTAATCGTATTAATGAAATATTTGAACGCCATCCTCTTATCGGTAGCGATGCGATGATTGATAAAATTAATTTGATTATTAATGGTGCGTATGACAAAAGTGATGATACCGATATTGATGGTTTGGTTAATTTGTTTAAGGCTTATAGAACTCTACAAAATTTCTATGGGGAATCGCTTAAGCCATTAACCCCTGTCTATAAACATATACCCAGACCAAACGTCGGCAACTTGGTACAACGAACTGTACATGAACTTAACGCTTTACGTGTGTTGAAAACTGAAAAGGAATATGAACATGAAATTATTAAAGCCGCTGCAAAGGCTAAAAAGAAGATTAGTGAAGGCATGCTACCGTTATTTGACGTCGATGCGCTTGCTAATCCAGAGTCAAAAGTTGGAAAGGATTGGTTTAAACATTTAGTCGCTAACATAAGATTCGTAAAAATTAGACCAAAACTCAGAAGTGGAGAACCGTCTGCTATTAATAGTGATGTTACTAAATTAGAAAGACAGTTATCAACAAGTACTAATGTAGCGGCACGTAATAAGGCATTAATTGGCTTATTGGAACTTTATAGAGGTCTTCGAATGTCACTAAAGAACGATTACGGTGACATTACACAGTTACTATCTACGTTTACCATTGAAGATTTAATGCCCGATGAATACTACTTTTATCCAAAAAATCCTAACGCTCGTACATTGTTGGATGAACTTTACCCTGAAGGTTACCACATTACGCAGGTCTATAATAAAGCAAACAATTACCTTGAACTTATACAAATACAAGCGAGAATCGAAAATATATTAACCAGTGTACGTCCATTGTATGGTAATGCTGATATATTAAATCTTAAAGGTTATGTTGAATACTCTCCAATCACAAAAACACGTGTTAATCCTGCGGCAGTAACTTATCAAGGTAGTGATTTTACGTTGGATAAATTCGACGAACTATCACAAGATAAGAAAGATGTGATAAATAATTTTACTACAGAACTGCGTTCACATATTGGCGATGCCATCAATCCTGATGATTTAAAATTAATCACATATAGACTAGTCGTACATCCACGTGGACCTGATATTAACGTTGATGATCTTAGTGAGATTGATAAATTTGCCAATCAGGTACGCAAATTCTCCGACCAGGTTGAACGTGTAATTAACCGTTTAAATCCTGGTATCGAAGCACAGCGTGGTACGTATAACACCTTACGCATGCTTGCAGATAACTTCAATGCCACAATGAAAGCATATTACGACTTTGATCCTGATGTTGAAGGTGAACGTCGTAATCAAGCCGAATTGATGGAATTTGAATCGAAGTCGCAAACGTTGGAAGAGTTATCACAACTACCTGCTATAGACGAGATTCAAGATGCGTCACTGCAGGCAATCAATGCCTTCAGTGCGTTGGTACGTTCATATCTTGACCACAATAAACGGTTTGTTCCAACTGCATTACCATTCTTTAGGGAGTTGGTCAATAGTGTAAACATACTATATAACATAGGTAATGAGAATCCAGCCAATCAAGAAGACGTTGACAAGACTATTGAAATATTAGACTCAATGTTTAAGCGACGTTCGTCTACTGTATATGGTTTATTGCCGTCAATGAAACGATTGCCGTATACATATGATGATGTGTATAATGTGTTTAGTTTAAGTAAGAAACTTTCCGGGTCAACGAAAGAAGTTAATAAACATTTAGTTTCAAGAATAATTCGTTATACTAGTGGAATGTCTTCTGAATATGCAATTAATACTACCAAAGGCACAGCCGCATATCGTAGACTTAACAGATTGATTAGTCAATTAGAAAAACAAGCAGATGTTCTTAGAACACATGCTGAATATGGCAGTCCTGAAGCCGCAAAAGCGTTAAAGATACTTAGAAACATTATTGATTATCTCACTAAACTCAACATATTCGTAATAGACGCATTGGTGCCTGGTGTACAATTATCACCAGTGCAAGCCCCACTTAGACCGTTTAAACGGACCATCAATGACGTTAAGACAATTGTAACTGAAAGTGAAAGCGCACTTACTGATGAGTTAATTAAGCATGCCAAGCATGTGGATTACGATGAAGAATTACCTGCATTAGGACCTGTACACGATTACCTTGAAGGCGTTAGGGTAATTAAACCAGCAGTTAAAACTCTTTCATATATCCCTGAAACACCACAACAGCATGTGCCTACAAACTATTATCAATCAACATATACACGTGCTAGTTTGACTAAAATGGTTCAAGAAGCCCACTATAAGAGTACACGTAAAAAGACTATATTGAATTTAACATACCCATTAGCAGTAGAAGCAATTGATAGACATAACATGATGTATCCACTACCTCCTGGACACTATAGATTTTTTGCATTGTTTTCTAACGTCGACCCTAATTACTATGGCGTGTTTATGAACCAAGCGTCATTCATATCTACGCTAACGTTATTTATGAAGAGCAAGAAAAGTCTTCGCATTGGTGCTATAGACTTAAACCTTGATCAAATCAAGGTATTACTTAAATATAATAGCGTTGAGAGGTTTAGAATCGATACACGTAAACTAGGTATTCCTATTCAGGAAATTATTGTAAATGCGAATGAAAAGAACGTTAAAAAACTTTTAAAATCCTGTAACGTAAAGGAAATTACTGACGATAACTTTGATGACGCTTTGAAGTTTATGTATAAATACATTGAACCCGTTGAAAGTAGTCCAGATACAGTTTTATTATCACCAGAAACAATTGACAACATGGTACGGGCTACATACGATGCGATTAAAAACATTCAATCTGAAACTGAACGTGCACGACAAGTAGGTATATTTCTAAACTACTGTAAAAGCATACCCCAGATGCGAGCATCATTGGAAAAAGTACTTAGCACTGAGAACGACGTTGCATTTGCAATAGGATTCCCTGGTTACGAAGAAGATTTTAGAAACATGGAATTGAACTACGCACGGTTTGCGTTAACTAAACTTCCTTATTACATCCATCGACTAATTGGTCCAACGAAACTAGAATCTACACAAGGATATAGGACACGTTACGGTAACCATTTCATGCGTGATGTTCTACAGTTCATTTCAAACAAATGGTTTAAAATTAACAAGTCGGTTCAAACACCAACGAATTTGCTTAATATGATTAGCGGTGAAAACCTACCAACAGCCGCTAGGGAACTTTTTAAACAATTTACAATTGAGATCAATCCTAATATCGAACAACCATACATAGTATCTAACAATTACGTCATTGCTAAATCCTACAACGCTGTTGAAAACTTTGTACGACGAGCGTTAATTGATAACCAACCTATAACTCCTTACACCGTTTCACTTGATCGTGCAAGGAAATCATACGCTACCGTGCCGATTAATATGCAACGTATTATGAAACTAAAAGTACCATCTGAAGATACGTTAACCATGTATGAACTAGTTAATTATATGGACCTTGACAGTAAAGAACAAGATATTGCACTAGGCAGTTTACGCTATTACGACAACATCTCACGTCCAATACTTGCACACATAACGAGAATACTTGAAGAACGTGATGAGATACTTGACTATCTACGTACAGCACGAGACGTAGATTTACAAAACATGATGTTAGACAAGTTAAACCTGTACAATTACCTATTAGCGGCTATGTACAGGGCTCACATGATACAAAAAGGATACATCGGTCCATTCTGGTCAAACACGATAATTGATGAATCTACGGAGGGATTTAAAGTCTACACAAGCGATGGCGGATTGGTCTTGTACGCTAACTATCCGCACACTACAATGCCAATTGCAGATGTAGTTAAGCGTATCGATTGCCAAGCAAACGATGTACCGACGATTGACGCATTTTATGTTGACTTAACGTCAGCCCTCTATGTAGAAGACTTCAACGCTTTCGCCGATCCACACTACTTAGATAAATACAACCAAATCCACAATACACGACATACGGCGTTGGTCTACGCCTCACCGAAGACCGTTGTAATAAAAGTATACGACGCCGACGCAGTTAAATACGCAGAACCTTACAACACCTTAACGCTTGATATTTGGAACAACGAACCTAACATTATTGATGTATCCAGTGAGGAAAATCAAAGAGGGGCTATTGCAAGTGGAATTATTGGATTTGCTAAAGAAGAGGACATGCGTAAGAAGCGCATTGTTGAACGCTTGTTGGAGGAAGCCAATGTTCGTGGAATCGATGCAGCCCATGTACTTACGTTAAGTCCAATGAGTGCAGTATCGTACATCGTATTAGCAAAACAGAATCAAGAATTCGCTGACCGACTTACTGCTATTAGCAGTGACCAGTCGCTTTCAGACAGTCAAAAGGCTATACTAACGCTACAACTTAGTGAACGTAGTGAAAGTCTACGTGATAAAATGTTCTCTGTAGCCAGTGATGCGGGTAGGACACTACGTCTACATCAAATGGAAATCACTGGTAACTTGGTTAAAGAGTTTGCTATTAACCTTCGTAATCTACTTAAGCAAAACAACCTTTCCAGTGCTCACGGCGAGGCTATCTTGGGATTAAGCAGACAAATGACTGTTGCTGATTGGGCTCTTTTAATGGATACATTAACCAAATTAAAGAGTCAAAAGGCACACGTCAGGCTTGGTGATTTAACAAATCTATTAGTCAAAGCCGTAAACAATAACGTAAGACTTAACTATATACAAAAACAAGTCCTATCGCAATTAGCGTATGGAAACATTAACGAACGCACAATAGCAGAAGCGTTGTTAGTATTAGATAGAACTGCTAGTTGGCGTACGTTGGTTAGCAGTTATATCTACGGCATGTCCATGTCCAATCCCGAAGGACGAATTAACGACCTTCGCAGTAATCTATATAACTATCTCTACAATCTATACATTAAGAAATTCGGCGACGCCACCGTCGATATGCTAACTGTAACAGCCAAACGTCTAATGGGTAATAAAGATGTCCAACGTAAACACTTCTATCGACAACTACTAGTCTTCCCATTCCACGAACTCGGTACAGGTATTAGCGAAGCATTTAGAACAATGTTCTGGAAAATCGATCGACTAGAAAGAGATACTAAGTACCATGAGGAATTCGCTAGTGGCATATTGTTGACTGACGTATGGCTTAAACACGGTGGACCGTTCCGTCGAAATGCCGCAAAAGCGTTAACGCTTTTCACTAACATGGCATCTGCAATGGACATCCTTGTAAAATGTTTAGCCATTAGTACATACACCAGGCAACAATTCAAAGCCTATCAATATCACAAGAAACACGGAACTGTGCAGCCGTTCCAAGAACAATATGTTGAACTTATCGCTGACATGTCTCGTCCAGAATCGGAAAAGGAACGTCAAGAGTTAATTGACCTCTACAAAACTAAATCTCTTGGTGAACTGTTTGTAACAGGTTCAATTCTATTTGCCAACAAAGTCACCTTCCAAGAACATATAGAACCTCTCATCAGACACATAATGGAATTCCGTGATTGGTTTGACGACAAACTCATACGTTACGCAAAAATTCCAATCCCACTTGCACGATTACGCCTACCATTCATCCCCGTCGCTTGGAACATGGTCAAGTTCGGCATACGTCATACACCTGCATTAGGTTTAATACCAGGTGCTGGTCCATACATTTCGCCACTTGGCATCTTGCTTGGCGTCGGCGGATCACGCATTTTGTTAAACGACTCTCTTAGCGACATAGCCGTCCAACAATTACTTGGAATGATGGGCACATACTTTATCGCATCGATGTTGCAAACAGGCTTCTTAACTGGCGCACCGCCTGACGACGACCGTCAACGTGAACTTGAACGTGCAGCGGGAGTCAAGTACTTCTCATTTGGATTCCAAACAGGCGATGGCAAGATGCACTATGTGCCGATTCCTGAACCGCTTAACTTTGCCTTCATTCCAGTAATCAGTGAAATCCAATACCATATGTACAAAGAACGAGACGACTACGGCAGCAGTGATCACGTAGCGGATATACTCAACCTGTATCGAAATGTCTACCGTAACCTCTTTCAGAACACCGTCATCGGCGACCTACTCCAATTTAACATGGAGTATGCCGACCCCATTAAAACACAAGACATTCCAAAAATGATGGAACTATTCCTCCCCTACAACGGATTGTTCCGTTTTATCAACAGCGTTAACAGAGACTACCTCAACGAAGCCAAAACATTCGATACGTCATACGACATTCGTGACATTCTCAACGATCCTGCCAAAGCCGCAAGGATTGCAATCGGCGAGGTCTACGGCAACAACTTCATCGCCCTCTTTAACGACTGGATACCTGGATTTGAAAACGGCATCCCAGAACGGTTAACTGTTTTCGGCGAGTCCTACGGTAAAGACAGGCTTATGACTGACTTTCTCGGTGGCAAGATTCCAATTGAATGGATACCAGGCATACCCCACGTCGAAGAAGGTGACCTAGACGACGTCGAACGAGAATTACTTCGGCTACGTCTATATCCTCGACTCCCCGACCGCACAATAACAACCCTCAAACAAACTCACTACATGACCGATGAGCAATATCGTGACTATTGTCTCATGTACGGTAGAGCATTAAAAGAACTTTACAGCCAAGTCATGGCAACTCCCAAGTATCAACAACTTAATCAATACGGTAAATACTACCTATTAACCGAACTCACCGATCGTGTAGCACAACAAGCCAGGATAAAAATCCTAGAACGCTATCCAGAGATACTGAAATCCCAAGTCGTATCCTTTGTAAAGAATCTGCCCTACTCTCTCATGAATACCAAAGGCGAAATACCTAAAGAACCTACAATCACTTTTGGGGACATTTTCCAAAAATGAAAATATCCCTAAAATAATAAAAGGGACAATCACTGTTGCGGTGGTTGTCCCTTTTGTCGTCGTTCTTTTGGAACAAAGTTTAGGACTGTTTCGCCTCGTTGGTTAACGGTAACTTGAACGGCGTTCATGTTAGAGAGGATGGTAATGATATCGTCGAGTTCACGACGAGAACTAACGTCAGCCCAGAATTCTTCGAGGAGTTCGGATAGTGTAACGGTTTTGTGGGTGTAGAGGTATTGGATGATGCGTTTGGTTACTGCGGAGAGTTTGGATTGTCCACGTCCATAGAAGACTTTGTTCATATCATGTTCAGTTTTGATGAGGAGATTTAGTGCACGATCGAAGTCTTCACCAGTGATGATCATGTTGTCGGATCGTGCAGCGGACATTATCATGGAGAGTTTGCGTAGGTGGAGGGAACGTCGATCGATATAGCCTTCGAAGAATTGTTCGTTGAGATTTGGTCGATCGGAGTTCATATACCATTCGGTATGTTTGTCGATGTAGTCTGGAGTGTAGGTGAATTTGCCGCTCATGGAATAGACGGATTGTAGGTCGGCGAGCAGGCGTTCCTGGAGGCGTCGGTCTTCTTCAGTCATGAAGGGGTCTGGTACTTTCTTGCCACGTTCGCCGTAGACGAGAATCATTCGTCCAGTTAAGCCACCACCAATGGCTTCTTGGGGAAGGGTAGTTTGAAGGAGGGTGGGGGTTGTTGCACCAATGAGGTTGAGCCAAACGCCCATGATTTTGTCCGTCGATTGGTGTTTAGTCTCGTATGTCCAATCGGAATCGGAATCAAATATATCAGTCAAGTCGTAGATGAGACGATAGTTCTCACGACCGATAAAGACGGTGAATTCTTGTGAGAAGATGGTAAATGAAGAATGGGTGGTGATGGTTTGACCGTCGGGGGAGATGGATGTTTCTCGAGATTCGGCAAAACGTCGAATGAAGGCTTCACGGGTTATTGACTCAGCCGAACAACGTATGCCGATTTTATCCAATAGGGGTTTGATTTGCCGCATGGCTGTACCTTTACGGCTGCCACTTGGACCGACGAGTAAGATGTAGAAGTTGGGATAGATGTGTTCTCCGTGTTGCCAGACGAGGTAACATTTACGTTGTAGGCATGAGGCTATGGCGGATACGCCACACCAATAGCGGAATAATTCTGGTGGTTCCGAGTGCTCTGTATATTGCATGTACGAGTCGAGCCAGTTATCTAATAGTCGTGCCATAATGGGATTCCAACTCCTCTGGTTTAGATAGTTTCTTCATGTTGCCAAAGTTCGTGCCACATTTGATTTCTACCTCGATGACGAAGGACTTGTCCTTCCACACAAGAGGTTCCTCAAGTCGTTGCTTGATGGAGTTGAGGATTTCAATGTGGCGTTCAATGGGAACAGAGAGTGGAATCTCAAAGACGATGCTGTCGTGGATTTGGTTCAGGAGTTTGACTTCTGGAATGTTCCAGTAGATGTAATACAGACCTCTTGTGTTGATGATGTCGGCAATGGTTGATTGAGGGATGTAAGCGTAGGCTTTTGTTAACAAGGAGGAATTATTATAGGGGCTCGGCATTTCGTCGAGGAACTTGCGACGACGACCGAGGAGATTGGTAAGGGTTTGATTGTTGTCACGGAGAGCGTTTTCAATCCAATTATGATATACCCTTATGCCTGGATAGGCTAACATGGCTTGCTCATGTAGCATCTTGGCGTCGGCTTCTTTGATCTCGTTCATGAGGGCGAATTTTTTATAGCCCAAGCCATAGTTCAATGCGTGGTTGGTTCTCTTACCCCAGTCTCGCCAGGTTTTGTTTGATGAACCAATCGTCGCAGGTATGCCCTCTTTGGCTTGTTGGACGACGACGTCAAACGGTAAGCCGCTGATGAAGGAACCCGTTAGGCTGTGTAGATCGATACCTGTTTCGAAGGCTTCAATCATCTTCGGCTCAGGTGCAATGTAGGCGACGATTTTGTTTTCAGCCTGTTTCAAATCCATCTCGTACATGATGTGGTTGTCGTCGGCAACGATGAATTGTTTGAACTCTGGCGGAAGATTTTGCATGTCCGTGCCAGTGCCAAAGATTGTCTTTTTGCTCGACAAGCGACCCGTGTTTGCACCGACGATGTCGAACGATGATCGTATCCTGCCGTCGTCATCGTAGGTGATATCCATGTAGGTGGACTTGAGTTTGATACGTTTACGAATCTCCAATATGATCGAGGCTTCTTTATGTCCTGCTCTAGCGAGACGCCGTAGTGCTGTGACGTCAGTGGTTGGTTTTCTCGTCTTAATGTGAACGTAGGGTTTTAACCCCTTGTCGACGTAAAAGTAGTCCATCAACTCCTTTGGAGAATTTGGGTTAATGTCCTTCTTGCACAGTACCTTTAATTGCTGGGTAAGGTTTTCTACTTCATTGCCGATGACGTCTGATGCCAGCCGCATTGCTTGGAAGTCAAGCCGCATGCCGATGTCGGTCATAAACCACAATGCGGGAATCACCTTTAGTAGACGTTGGTAAAGGTCTAAATTGCCCAATGCTTGTAGTTCAGCCATAAGCGGTGGGAGACATTCCAATGTCATGCAGGCATCCTTGGCGTTATAAACCCAAAAGGATTCCTCATTGACGATTATGTTGGTTTCTTTGCCTTCGTCTTTGTAGAAGGGTTCATCAGTATAGACTGATGTAATGAAGGCTAACGACGCAGGCAGGTCTGGCATTAGCAATCGCATAGCGACCATCGTATCGTGGATTGGATAGGGGATGATGCCGTAGCGTTTAATCATAAAGGGCGAGTCGAAACTACTGATTGCATGTCCGCATTTTATAACATTTGGAGATTCCATCAATGCGGCAAATTTACGAAACAGTTGTAATTCCTCTTCTACAGTAAAGCGAGATCGACCTTTTGATAGAAGAGGTATACACATGGCTTCGTCAGGTTTGCGAGCAATGGCAAAGCAAATAAGTTGCTTGGAACTGCGGCTCGTTTCAATGTCGAAGCCGATTATAGGTTCGTCCATACACTGGTCAATATACCTAATGGCGTCTTGTGCTGTCGAAGCAACCAATAGCGTCCTATTAGGGATGGGACTCACGTCTGCGTGGCGAGCATATCGCATGGCTTTGATCATGTCGAGGATGATGCAATATTCCATTATGCTCCCCGTGTAAGGGTCACTGCTCGACTCCGTTGACTTAATGGCTCTTAGAGTAGCAGCGGGATGGATGGTTGGTACGATAATCTTTCCAGGCAACTCGGGATTGGTAAGTGGCGATCCACGCCACTTGAGCACGCCGATTTTACCTGTCAAGGCATATGTGGCTATTGCACCAAGTGCGACGATGACTCGTCCCTCACACGTCTGTAGGTCTTTAATGAGTTCATTCTTACATCGGAGAAACTCATCTGTATACGACGCCGTATTGCCGACGAATCGGATGTAGTCTTTAATCACGGAAGTGTAGTAAGGAATGGTGTTGGTGATGTAGCAATCGGTTGTTCGATTAATCTTTGCCGCACGTAGTATTCTATTGAGCGTTCTTCCTGCAGGACCAACAAATACAGCACGTTCCATCTGTTCGGTAAGGCTAGGGGCTTCGCCGACGATTATCAATGGTGCATTCTTGTGTCCTTCAGGGCGGATGTTAACATTCATCCTGGTTTCCCTCCTCACGACGGGCGAGTGTTTCTTCAACGATTAACTTACTGTAACTTTCAGGAAGGTCTTTAACTCGGATTACAAATGAATCTTTATAGGCTGAGTTGAGTTCAAATCCGAAGCCTGTCATGTTCAAATAATGTGCCGCAATAAGTGTGTTGCCGCTGCCGAGGAATGGGCACAATATCCTGCCGCCTGGAACGGCAAACGGTTCCAGGATGTTGTACATACACATGATGGGCTTTTCCGTCGGATGTATACGACGAGACGGGATAGGTGTGCGAACGTTAATAACACTTTGCGAGTGCGGCTTGTGAATCCTCGCCGCACCTTTACCAGCGTAGAGGGCAAACTCATAATTAACGCTCAAATTAATCTCTGGTGCAGAGTTGTGCGCTCGATCTTTAATCCAAATAATAGGATGCTCACGTACGTTGAAACCTGGCTCTCGTATCAAGCCCATTAGATCGTAAACGTGTTTCACGCTACCCCAACAGATGAGCCATCCTCCTTGTTTAAGTATGCGAAATGCATGCTTCAACACATGACGGTGCAATTCCACTAACTCTTCGTGGGTATAGTTGCCGTGAAACCCGTGCATTGAAGCGTGGACATTGTCTTCTGCACTCCGCACATCCGTCAAATCCAATCCAAGATATGGCGGATCCATTTCAATTATGTCCACGTGTTCATCAGGTACACTTTCCAATAACTTCCTAGTGTCGCCGACCAGGTATGAATCAACGAGCCGTCGTTTAAAGGCATTTCCGCCTTCCATCTTAACCCGTTTCTCAATCCTGCTGGCGATTTCTCTTTTAATCAACTCCTCTTCTTCTTTAAGTATCACGTGCAATGCTTGTGCTTTTTTGGGGATGTTCTTTAACTGTGGATTCTTTTCCATTGCCATCGCCAACTTCAAGTCGGCGTGGACAGCCGTCGTCGACTTGCCCAATATATCCGCAGTCTCTTCTAGTGTTTGATTGCCCTTGCGCTCAGCCTCTAGCCTATGAATCTCCTGCGTTAATGCAACCTGTTCTTGCCAGGTGAGGTCTTTGCGCATTACGTTTTCCAACAACTCATACGTACGGAGGCTCAATTCATCTTCACTTTCAATAATCCGTACAGGTACCTCCGTCCATCCGAGTCGTTTGATCGCCGCAAACCGACGTCCACCAGCGACGAGTTCAAACAATAACTCACCCTTAGGTCTGACGAGGATGGGATGCAGTAGTCCACGCTCTTTAATCGAATCCGCAAGTTCATCAATGTTGCCATAATCCTTGCGAAATCTTTCACTTAATACGATCTTGTACAATGGGATAGTTTCACTACGAATGTTCATATCAACAAATCCTCTACATCCACATCAACCTTTTGATGTATGCTGGTCTTCGGTTTAGCCTTCCTATCCGCCTTGATTTTGGCAATTCTCTGCTGTCTAATCCGTTGCAATTCTGCGACCAATTCCTCATCGGTCATGTCTTTTAACTGTTTAGTCCTCTCTTCTAATCGCATTGTCCTCAACTCCTATCTTGATCGTCGCTTTACCAGTTAACACTCGTCCATATTCCTCTGGCGAGTTATCCAACCAATCGGCAAGGGCTGCGAACAACTTGCAATACAGCACCTTATTATACCCCCAAGGGACTCTTTTGGCGAGTCTGGCACGCACACGTTCGTCCAGTTCAACAGTCATTTTAATCATACATACACCTCCTTTAGTTCCCACCCACCCTACCCACAAGTTGTTATGCTCTAGCAGGCAGCCACTTGGCTACACGATTACGTTCGTACACATTGCCATTGAACTCGCCGCTTTCAATATCCAGCAGCACCCATCCACTACGATTGACAAGGTCATCCACGTCAAACTTCACGCCTTGCCCGTCGTGTTCGATTCCCATGCAATCACAAAATGCACGGAAGATGAGTTTGTACATTCTCCTAGAACTACTACTGGAATCCGACATCGGTAACATCAAATTCGTGTACACGTCGTTGACGTCCTCATCACAGTGCACCCTCAACCGCAGCGCAATATACGGCGAATCCGTCCGCATTGAATGCTTTAGTTGTGCACTTACTATCGTCACTTTGTACTCACCAGGCTCAGCCAATTTCTCAGGTTCAGGTGTCAAGTCTACAATCAACGTTTCCATCGTTAATCCTCCATTGTGTTAGGGACATTTTCCAAAAGTGAAAATATCATTCTGCAGTTGGTGCCGTTTCACCCTCCTTTCTATTTGGATTGTGCGGATAGCCACACAAGTCCAAAATGTTGGTTATGTTTGCTGGAATGCGAACATCCAGGATGCCACGACCTGCACGTGTGCGAGCCTTTACCTCGTCGGTGGTTTGTGTTACGAACGTTCGTTCGATGCCGTTGCGGGTTTCTTTGACTTGCATGTAGTACAGTTCGTCGAACATCAACGGAAGCCGCAGTTCCATTTGTCCACTGACGAAAACCATGTAACGAATTTCACCAGTGACTTCGTTTTTCATCACACCCGTATGGGCTATAAGCAGGGTGTGGCATGGGAGAGAAATAACTTCTTGGATGAAGTTACGCAGCCCTAGTTGTAAGTCATGGTAGATTGCGAGGTTCGGTTTTTTCCCTACCATGCCAGCCTGCTTAAGAAGGTGGTTCATGCGAATGTCGCTTAGGGAGGTGAGACTGTCTATTACGTAAAAGGCTGCTCTGTTAAACACGCCCTCGCTTTTCAAACGTTTTATGGAGGACTCGAGGCGTTTCCATTGGGTTGGATTCGTCGGGTCGTCCATGGAGAAGTCCTGGAGATAGATTTTGTCTTTGTTGTCGGAGATGAAACGGCTAATTGAACGAACGCCTCCCACGTCGAAGTTGTGGATTACCATTGGTAGTGGGCAGGTTTCAATCAAGCACGTTTTACCTACGCCAGCGTCGCCGTAGACGAGGAAGTTTAGTTTACTAGGTACATCATCGGCAATCAGTTCTACAAATTTGAGATCATCAATAGACATTTTCGCTATCCTCCACTCTTACAGTTATTGGTTTCGATACGTTTGTTGGATCCCATACGTCGTACACATAGCCCCATTGGTTGAACTCCTCAGGGGACAGAAGTCCGTTGGTGTTGTAGCACAGTTCGTAATATGGACACGGGCGTCGACCACCGCATTGGAAGCCTTGACATTGGTGAAAGTAGCGAAGTTGTTTTTCACCTTCAAGTGCACGTCCATCGTTAATGCGACGGTGGACAATCTTCATGGTGTTGTACCAGTCGAGGAGTTGTTGGGATGTAGGCACAACGATGACGATGTGGTTGGCTTTTTTGCCCATGTCTTGAGCATAGATGGAGCCGTCCTTCTTAACCCTCGGCGGCGCATGGAAGAATACGCCGTCGACGATTACACGGTCATATCGTCCATCGGAGAGTGAACGTAGGACTGTGGAATAGGACATGACTTGGAGATCGAAGGAGAATTGGCGTTCCCATGAGTGTGGGTCCATTGCGCTAGTTTTAATCTCCCTTACAACCATCTCCCCAGTAGTGGGGTCGGTTAATATGGAGTCTATACGAAACGCAAGGGTGAAATCCTTAGCCTCCAACTTGCCAGCGATTTCGCTATAGGTGATTTGCCAATCCCTAAGCCACGTCGCACAAGCCCAATATTCGTTCAATATTCGTCTGGCATTGGCGGGTTCCTTGGGATAGAAGATTTCGTCCATGTCAGCGGTGTATTGTTCACGGTAGGTGCATACAAAAACCTCGTAGGCTTCTTCCAATAGTTTTTCTGATGGGTCGAAGCGACGAGTTGTACGAATGAGGTTGTCGTGGATGTACTCAAAGTATCGATGAACAGAGATGCCGAACCACAAATCGTGGTTGGCGACTTTGTTCACATAGCCCAGTATGTGACGGTAGTAATACTTACGTGGGCACTGAAGGTAGTCTTTTACTTGTGTCGTGTCAATTAACATAGTATCTCTCCTGTGGATTTGAACTCGATTATGCGTTGTCGATAACGATTCTTGTAGAACCGCAAAATCTTTAGTCGTCCAAACTGTTTGACGACGTAGCCGCAGACGAGGACTTGTAGTATGGCTGGTCCATTTAACACTATGAAGTCCTCATCCGTCATCGAATCCAGCGTCGCCGAAACGAGATCGGCAAGTTCTTCGACGGAGCCTTTATTGATGAGCCCCTCAGTAAGACAAGTAACATCGCCCATCTTCTGTAACTCCGTCGTGTCGATGTTCCAGTTGTTACAGACAAATATCTTCATTGGTCACCTCTTTAGTCAACTTAACGCTTCTTCTAATAATGGTTGCCATGCCCCTCTTCAACGGCATCCACCATTTTAACTTTTCCAATATCTCCTCATCATCCAGACCCTTGTCCAATAACTTGCCCACGTAGTTCCGCAATCGGCGAATGTACTCCTCTCTAGCAAGATACAACACGCCATCCTCACCAAATTGATCAATTGCGGATTTGAGTGTCTCAGGTGCGTTGATGGGAACGTTTATCACTCTTCCACTTCGACTCTTGATAGAAATGCTAGTCTCCATACATTGTCCTCCTTCATGCCGTTGTATAAAACTTTAGCCTCTCGTATCTCGTTACGGTAGAGTTTCCATCTATCCCAGTCGACGGGACTGCCCATCAACATGGCATATAGGATAGCATCAACTATCTTCGACCTCATTGAGTGCATCTTCAATCTCCTTTAGCACGCTATCTTTCTTGTGGATGCCCAATACAGTGTTGTCAAATACACTGGAAATGGCGTCAGCCGCCTCCTGTGGAGGAAGCGGCTGAACACCGAGATGGGCTAGTAGCATTTGACAACTGTCCACGATGACCCTCGATTTAGACTTCAGAGATCTGAAGTTTTTATTATCCAGGTGGAACTTGCATAGCGTGCCGAACAGTTCATCGCTTATGCGTACTTCCACTAGCATCAGTTATCTCCTTCAGAAACGGGTACATCTTTGGGTTCTTCAGGTCTACGAACGTTTTTGACGGTGAGCATAAACATATACCCCGAAACAAGTAGGATAGCCATCTTGCCCACCAGTTCATTTGACACATAATCCCCACCAAATATCTCCTCTTGGATCAAGCGCCCAATTTGCTCTTCTCTATTCATCTTTGACGTCCTTTCTTTAATCGAAGGGGGGCGTTATTGCCCCCCACCATGTTGTTGGATTAGAGTACAATTGGTTGAGAGTCTTCGCTGGCGAACGAGTCCCATTTGGCTTTGTACTTCGCCACGAAGGCTTTTTGACGCTCGTTCAATTGTTGGACGGGAGTGGAGAACAACTGTTTATAGAATCCCGCAGGACGTGCCTTAACTGTTGCGATGTCCTGAGCAGGCAGATTGGACTTCGCCACGCATTGGTCAAACCAGTTCTTAAATAGACTCTCTTGCGTGACCTGTGTACGTCCACGTTCGTTCATCAGCGTTCCCACATTAACCTTGCGCTGCCCAGTGCGCTTAAACGCAGGGAACACAAGGTAGGCATTGACTGCCTTTGCTCCCACTCGTTCCATAAACTCTTCCAGTGTGACCCCGTCGAAGGACACTTCCAATGGCTCATCGGCAAAGTCAATCTCTCGTTCCCAGCCGTCCTCACCTCGTCCCTCACGGATTGTGCCAGTGTACTTGACAGTTAAGCCGTCCAATTTGACGTCTTTCAACTGTGCTGGCAGGTTGATTTGGTAACGTGCTTCTTCCTTCATACTCTCTTTCTCCTTATGTTTCGACGTGAGCACCATGCCCAGCGTCTTGTTGACATTGTGGATTCTACCAACTTTTGCCTACTTTGTCAAGATTATTTATTTGGGGGATATTCTAACGATAAACCTGCTCATCCGATAAGGGATATTTTTATTTTTGGAAAATATCCCTTTTTTGATGAACCTAACCATCTACTCCTGTGGAGGGATGGAGTCGTTTAAACGTTGTCGTTCGTAGTAGGTACTCGTTACGACAGAGAGGGCTTGTTCCAAGATGTCGTAGGCGACTAGGAGACAAGCATCCTGATAGTCGTATCCGAAGGACGAGAAGTTGTCGAATGCGTCTTCGAAGTCCTCTTCGTCCATCGTGGAGAGGATTTCCTCTACGACGATGTTGAGGTCGATTAGGTTAATGGATGGCGTAAGCATTCGTTAATCCTCCTTTTTAAACGGGTTAGGACGTATTGTTCAATGTCGAAGCGGTCGTCGGCGTCTACTGGCACGTTGTCGAGGATGTGTTCAATTTCGGACAACAGGCGCATTACGTGATTGACGACCGTTGGTTTGATGACGGCTTTACTGAATGATTCTATCATCGTCCATGTCCTCCAACATGTTCTACCTGTACGGTGAACACCATTCATCGTACAACTTCGTATATTCACAATATAGCCAATCTATCCACTCTTCCACTTCTTTCGCCACTCGTTCACA